>ENA-UOOK01003989-UOOK01003989.1-fermentation-metagenome-genome-assembly--contig:-NODE-3989-length-16259-cov-61.321340_pt1 | contig 16259 bp, 11 predicted proteins | sample MGYA00245777_ERZ724023 | MGnify/ENA primary metagenome ERZ724023 (study PRJEB28704, sample SAMN03018312) | fermentation metagenome | biome: anthropogenic terrestrial biome; feature: soil...
CTCTCCAGTCCGCTCTTAGGTACAGCCATGGAAAAGGGGATGCTGAAGCCCTGGTACGCTTTGCAAAGGAGAAGCTTCCCGAAACTCCGGAGATCTTTTCCAGTGAAGAAAAAGAAGAGATTGTAAACCTTATAGGAATTTTTGGGACTAAATACAGCCGAATTATCCGCGAACTGTCTCCCACCATAAATCAGCTTGCCGGTCTCCTCCCCCAGCAGAGGGACCGCCTGATGCACATGGGAAGTAGCGGCTATTCAAGAAGCACCCCTGATATCTCAGGCCTGGTAAAACTCTGCCATAGTGACATTGGAAAAGAGTTAAATTCCAGCATGCCTGTAGAAGAATTACACCTCCCACGTGCCATCAAGTTCACCGGCGCTCTCTACTCGATTGGCCTTCCTCCAGAATTCATAGGTACAGGTACTGCTCTCGAAGAAGCAAGGGAAAAACTTGGCGATGATGCCTGTGAAAGGTTGCTTACGAAATATTTCCCTTCCCTTGCTAGCGACCTGAGTTTTGCATCTGGGTACCTGGACCTTAATGTAGCTTCTCGCTTCCTTTCAGGAGCCTGCCTGAAAGAAGTCAGTAAAGATATCGAGGTTTTGCGGGATATTTTCAGCCTTAAAGTCCAGCCCGAACCCTCCTACCGTATCCTGCTGGAAATGATGCAGCCTGACCTCCTGCAGGCAGGAAATGGAGGGGACTGCATGGATGAGGAAGTTTCCCAGCTTGTGTGCTCAACCCTCACCAAAATGGGAAAAATAAGAAAGGCTCTCGGTTAAGTAATTCCTTTTTCAGTAGGTTGATAACGCCCCTGGAAATCTGAAATATCTCCAGGGTCATTCATTAAATTGACCTACTCCTGGATAACATTTTACAGAACTTTGGGGTTTAGGTTAAATTAACCCTTAAAGTGAAATAAATGATAAGAAAAGAATGATAATGTATATATAGACATAAATAATAATTAGTATATAAAATCCACTATAATTATATAATTATTATTTGATCATAGACTTTACTTGTCTTGTTGCATAGTTCCAAAGGATTCTTGATTTTGTTTGAATCCCCTTTTATGCTATAATAAACGATGAAGCTTCTAAATGAATTGTGTTGAAGGAGTGTAACAAAAGTAATCCGCAGATTTATATTACGGGTGCCGGCTTGGCATGCTTGGGCTTATCAGTTCTGCAATGCAACAAGGCAGCTGTACTTGAATTTGAATTAATTGAATTTTAATATTTCCTGAAGCTTTATCCAGGATGAGATATGATTTTGTTTAAAATATTTGAGAGAATTAAGTTTCATTACTTTGATCCCTCAAAAATATATAAAACTCTAAGAAAATCCCAACCTCTGCAAAACCTACAAAATTATGATATAACCTACCTCGTTTTGAACAGGTTCTTCTACCTGACAACAGTAAAAGTGGTTCCCGAGCTTCAAAACCAGACCTCCGAAAAAGCTGCTTTGCTGTTTATGGAGGTTCTTGAATGGTAAATGACGAAGAGATGGGGTCTGGGAATATATTAAATTTATTCTTAAAGTTTGCACTTCCGACCGTTGTTGGAGTTGTTACTGCTGGAGTTCAGGGGATAATTGACGGTTTCTTTATAGGGAATGCTATAGGAAGCCAGGGGCTTGCAGGAGTGACTCTTGCCTATCCTGCTTATATGATTATAATCGCCTTGGGGGTAATTATTGGGATCGGTGCGTCAAGTTTAACAGCCCTTAACCTTGGAAAGGGAAACCTCAGGGGAGCCCTGGATATAGTACATAATGCTTTTTCGCTCTGCCTTCTTACAGGAGCAGTTATTACAGTAGCCGGGCTGATTTTTTGTGAAACCTCGATCAAAATCCTTGGAGCCAACGGGACTGCCCTTGCTTTTGCCGGTGAGTACCTCAGGATCATTTTCATTGGCTCGATCTTTATGATCCTTACAATTGCCCTTGATCCATTGGTCAGGAATGACGGAAGACCCAGACTCTGTATGAATATCATGGTTGCAGGAGTACTTGTAAATCTCGTGCTTGACTATCTTTTCGTCATGCGAATGGGCATGGGAATGTCAGGTGCAGCCTTTGCCACAATAATTTCTTTTGCTCTACCGGCAGTGCTGCTTATGTATTACCTTTTTGGCAGCAAGGCAAAATTAAGACTTCAACTTAAAGCTTTAAAATTCAAGCTCGGGACCCAGCTTAAGATCCTTAGAGCCGGTCTTCCATCTTTTGTGATGCAGTTTTCACTGGCTCTCGTGCTCTTTGCACACAATTACATGCTGCTCAGATACGGCTCCGAGCTTGCAGTTTCAGCCTACGGCATTATAGGGTATGCCTTTTCAATTTTCTATATGCTTTTCGAAGGAATAGCCCTTGGAGTGCAGCCGATTATAGGCTTTAATTACGGAGCTGGTTACTACGAAAGGGTTTCAAAGACCCTGAAACTGACAATGTTTTCATGTATTTTCATAGGAATTTTCGGCTTTGTGTTAATCTACCTCTTTCCTGAGAGGGTAGTGCAGATCTTCAGCCAGGACGACTCCGAACTTCTGAAAGTCACCCTACAAGGAATGAAATTTTTCATGTTCTCTTTGCTTGTTGAAGGTATTGTGCTTCTCACTGCTATCTATTACCAATCAATAAACAGAGTCAGGGCAGCACTCTTCATCAATTTGGGAAAGATCTTTATTGTTCTTTTTCCTCTGCTCTTTATCCTGCCTATTTTTTTCGGTCTGGACGGAGTCTGGTTTGCATCTCCGGCTACGGAGTACATTATGACGCTGGTAGTTCTGGTTATGCTTTCAAAGGAGTTTAAGTTCCTCAGACGGCACAGTTCAAAACCCGAAAATAAGCGACCAGTAAGTATAAAACAACTATCAGTAAGTACAAAACAGTCATCGCCGGTAAATAGTCACAGCGAAAAAACCGACTTTGAGGAGAATTCCAGATTTGTTAATTTCAAGCTTGCTGAAAAAAAGGAGACTTCGTGAAGCTCTCATGAGATACTCCTTCTAATGTAGCTTTTTAATTCTTTGGCTTGACTTAAATGTTCGTTCGACCATATTCTGCAAAGAATTTGCAGTAAAGTGCATATTGTTTAACCTTTTATATAATCGTAAAAAATGTTTTTCTAGTTTCAATTTTATGTAATAATATATTATTAATACTTAATATGGAGTAGCAAGGATGTTGACAAAAGTGTTAAATATCAGTTAGTAATATAATTAAATATCTCTACCAAAGACAGACACAAAATTAAGCCGCCTCCTAAATTATCAAATGTCTGAAAACTCCTTTTGCCCCTGCCTGTGGTAGAACAGACAGGGGTGAGGGTACAAAACATGGAGTATAGACTTTATTTCTTTCTCACTTATTTTAGCCTTGCTGTGTATAATCTAAAATCCAATTTCCTATAATTTCTAGAGCTGCCGGAGAAATTGTTTCTTCTATTTTTGCGTACTCTGAAGGAGAACCCGTTTCAGCGGTCTGGAATAAATGATTCAGTCCTGGCAGTTCTTTGACTGTATAGTCCTTATTGCCTCCTTCTTTAAGAGCTTCTTCTATAGCACACAGGTTTTCTTCAGGCGGAACCTGAAGGTCTTTCTCGCCATTTATGGCAAGTACAGGGCATTTGACTTTCATTAAGTTTGGCTTAGGGTCGTATGTAAGGAAAAAGCGCATCCACGGTGACGTAAGTTCTTTTGCTTGAGCGTCAATAGAAGCCTCAATAGCAGCTTCGGAATAGCCTGGACTTTCTCTTTCCTCTTCACTCATATTTGCTATCTCAGCCCTTAAAATATTAAGAAGCTTCTCCTCAGCAATTGTGTTATTCTCTTCTTCTTTTACTACAGAAAACATTCTTTTCATTAGGGCTTCGTTCTCACTGATAGTCTCATTATTTATTCCCTGAGCCCTGGCAATGAGGTCACTTTGCATGTACAGAATTTCTTCACCTGTCAGCCCAGGAGCAGCCATCAGTACAATGAATGCAATGTCTGGAGACTTTACTGCTAACATGGGTGCAATTAGACCTCCCTCGCTGTGTCCAATCAATCCTATTCGGCTTGAATCTATGTCTTTCCGATTTTTGAGATAATTAACTCCAGCAAGTACATCTTCTGCAAAATCTTCAGTTGTAGCCTCTGAAAAATTTCCAGTCGATTCTCCTACACCTCGATCATCAACCCGAAGCACGGCAATACCCTGGCGTGTCAGATAATCTGATAGTACAAGGAATGGGCGATGTCCCATAATTTCTTCATCACGATTTTGCGGTCCTGAACCGGTTATGAGTAAGACTGCCGGGAAAGGTCCCTCTGACTGTGGAAGAGTCAACGTTCCTGCTAACATTACTCCTGCTTCTTTGTTCTCATAAACAATTTCTTCTTCAATATATGGATAAGGCTTTACAGGGTCCTGTTTTCTGTGGGTGTCAGGAGCTTTCTCAACCCTGCTAAGTACAAGCGGCAAAGCTGAACCTGCCTGTTTCCATTTTCCTTCTATGGTTTTGCTGTCCTCCTTATATATTCCTTCAAAATTCCCCTGGATGGATTTGACTTCAAGGTTCAAATTGCCATCTTTGTAACTAACGGTTTCAACAGGTATACCACGTGCTCCCTGATCAGGGCTGTCCATGCTGGCTTTGATAGATCCATCTGGATTGGTAGAAATATTGAACACTATTCTTAATTCTAACCCGCTTGGAACTCTTAAATTTCCCATCCAGGTGCCTTCTATATCCTCGTCATCTGCAACACTTTCATTATGCGTATTATTTAGTTGTAAATTATCTGGAGATGGTTCATCAGGTTGCAAAATACATCCAAGGCCCGCCATAGTAATAATCAATAAAACTATAGAAATCATGATTTTACTTTTCATTATAGCCTCTCTAATGTTCTTATTTAATATTCCACCTTTCAACACTTCTTTGTAAGTCTTTGAATTCATACATTTAAGATTATTTATTGAAAATGAAATTGAGTTGTTACACCTCAGCTAGTATAGAGTCTATTCCAAACTCAGAATACTTTTCCTCATGTCACATTTTTAATTGTCAATCGAGTTTTAAACCCCTTAAAAATTAATTTAGACCAAAAGAAGATATATATGAAGGGCAGTAGCTTCTCAATATAAGATTTTAAAACTTATACAAAACTTATACAAAACTTATACAAAACTTATACAAAACTTATACAAAACTGACACAAAACTGATACATAACTGACACTTAAACTATTACTTATATAAACTACTGTTAGTATGTATTTATAATTAAATTAACACTAACGAATATTGATAGTTTTTAATAATAATAGTTTTTAATAATAATAGTTTTTAATTAATATGCCTCAAAAGTAATAAATATTTAGAATATTAAAATGATCAACATGCTCTTTAAACTCTTTTCCATTTTCCTGGTTATCCCGATTATTGAGCTTTATCTGCTTATCAAGATAGGGGGAGTCATTGGGGTTTTAAATACTGTGCTTATTATCCTGATAACTGCAAGCATGGGTGCTTATCTGGCAAAATACCAGGGTTTCCGCGTGCTCCGTGAGATCCAGGAAGCAATGAGCAGGGGATATATGCCCGGAAATGAACTCCTTCATGGGCTTTTCGTGTTAATTGGCAGCTTCGCCCTTCTAACTCCGGGCTTCCTGTCCGATATAATAGGATTTTCCATGCTAATACCTCAAGTTCGGGAAATTTATGTTAGAGTAGCAAAAGAGGTTATCAGAAAAAGAATACAGAACGGTCAGTGGCAGATGAGAATGTACACAAATTTCCGATAACCTAAAAAAGTCATAATCAAACCTGCAATTCAGGTTGCAAGGTCGTTTGCAGCATCTCCGTTTTTAAAATTCTGTTCTGAGAACTGCTGTTCAGAAGTTAGCTTTCCAGAAGTCTTATGTTTTCGGCTGCTTGAGATAGGTTAGCACGATCAGCTTAAAGTAAGAGAAAGGAGTCTAAAATAAGATTTCTCCTTGATTTACCGCCAGGAGGAGAAAGGATGGGAGTATACTCAGTTTCTCAAAAAAACATCATCCCTAACAATGACTCCGGACTGATATTATGGAAAAGAATTCTAAAAGAAAGGTTGACAGGACAGAAAAGGCTGACAGGATAAAAAAAACAGGCTGGTCAGAAAAAACAGGAAAAGAAGACAGGAAAGGCAAAACTGCTGGAAAAAGCACAAGTAAGGCTCGCGAGACTGCTTACGGTCGACTAGATAAAGCCCTTGCAGTCTATGAAAAAATTCTTGAGAAGAACCCGGAAGAGGCAACTGCTTGGGCAGGTAAGGCAGCGGTGTTTCTAAGGCATAGGATGTACAGGGACTCCCTGGAAGCAATTGAAAAAGCTCTTGAAATCGAGCCTGAAAAACCTGGTTATCTTTATGAAAAAGGTTTTGTGCTCCTGCAGCTCAACAGGGAAGAAGATGCATTACGAGTTTTTGACAGGCTGCTTGAAATATACCCTGACAGCGATAAAACCTGGAACCTTAAGACATCAGTGCTTTGTAGGCTTGGGCAGCAAGAAAAGTCCCTGAAAGCAATTGAAAAAGCTCTTGCAAATAATCCAAAACTTACAGGGGCCTGGCATGCAAAAGGCTCTGTTCTCGCTGATCTGGGTAGATACGATGACGCTATAAAAGCCTATGATACTGCCCTTAAGCTCAAATCAAATCTTGCAAGAACCCTGGAAGGTAGAGCCTTTGCCCTCTACAGCCTGGACAGACCTGTGGAAGCCCTGATAGCATATGACGCTGCCCTCAAAATAAATCCTGATAATGCAAAAACCTGGGTTGGAAAAGGTCTTGTCCACCTCAAGCTTGGCAAGTCTAAAAGAGCCCTTGCTGCCTGCAGCAAAGCAATCTCAATAAAACCTAGTAATCCCGAAGCCTGGTACTGCAAAGGCATGGCTCTTTCCGGTTTAGGGAGAAACGAAGAAGCCCTTGGAGCTCTTGAAAGATCCCTCAGGCTCGATCCTGACTACGCCACTGCTAAAATAGCCCTAGCTTCCGTAAACTCCAAGCTCGGAATCGACCTTTATGAAGATGAAGAAGAATTGGAAGAAGAAAAGCCGAAAATGAATAGAAGCGTATGGACAAGGAGAAAGCCAACAAGCGAGATTATGAAGAAATTTTCGGGTCAGGGAAATGAGAAAAAAGGGAAGGGAAGTGAGAAGAGCGTATGGGCAGGGAAAGAGCAAAAAGCTGGCAAGCCTAACAAAATTACGACCAGAGAAAGAGAAACAAAGAAAAGAGAGAAAAAGAAATAATTTTCCTGCACTTCGGTTTTGAGATTATTAATTTGGTATAACAAATTAACAAAGAGTTTTAGCAAAGAGTTTTAACAAAGGGTTTTAACAAAGAGTTTTAACAAAGAGTTTTAGGAAAGAGCCAACAGCCTAGTCATCTGCTAGTTTTTATACTTATTCAAAATATTAGAATGACTTTTTCCATGCGGCTGGTGTTTTACCTCTTTTGTAACAAGTAACTCGATTGAAAGTAGAACTTAAAAATATACAAAGTGCTAAAGTTATTGGTTAAGATTATGGTTATTTCTAGTAACAGGGTTATATATCTTAGAGAGACAATTAGTCTGTTGAGGTGAGAATTAAAAAACGATAAAAAGGAGAAAATCGCTGATCTCAATGACAGGCAAAGGAAATATGCGAGAAAAAACACTTAAAATTGAGAGATTTGTAAGCTATCTTTTGTCAGCAATTATACTTTCCCTGGCTTTGTGGACTCTAGATAGACAGGTACATCACTTACATTCGATGTATATTGTCAAAAGTATTACCAGCATTCCAATTAGCCATATAGAGCTTACATTCTTTTTAACTTTCTTGAGTTATCTCGTTTTAACAGGTTATGATTATCTGGCAGTTCGTCATATTAATCACCCTATTCCCTATAAGGAGACTGCTAGAGCCTCTTTTATCAGCACATCCATAAGCTACAGTGTTGGCTTTAATATTCTAACAGGAAGTTCCCTGAGATACAGGTTGTATTCGAGAAACGGACTGGACTTACGCCAGATCTGGGAGATTATAGCTTTTTGCGTCCTCTCATTCTGGATTGGCTTTTGTTTTGTCGGAGGCTTGCTCTTCACATTTTGTCCTGTAAAGTTGTCAGATTACGCACCCGAAATCCCTATCCAGTCAAATATTATTGGAATTTTACTATTGCTGTTTGTTGCAGTTTACTTCTATCTTTCGTTCAGAAAGTGGAATTTCAAGATAAAAAGGTGCCAGATCAGGATTCCTGAACCTAGAACAGCTTTTTTGCAGCTTGCTCTATCCTCAGCAGACCTTCTGCTTTCGGGAAGCATTATTTATTTCCTTTTGCCCTCAAATCCACAGCTCACCCTGCTCCATGTACTTGTGTTCTTTGCGCTGGCGCAGATTATAGGGCTGATGAGCACTGTTCCAGGTGGGCTAGGGGTTTTTGAGACTCTGATGCTGTTTATGCTGGAGCCATATTTTGGTACAGTCGATATAATTAGACCGCTTCTTCTCTTCAGGACAATTTATTATTTCATCCCTTTTCTGATTGGATTCCTGGCCCTTATATTCTATGAATATAAAGAGAAGCAAGCATTCCTGAAAAAAATAGGGAAAGCTACATATTCAAGCCTGTCACAGTTAGTACCTCAGATCTTTTCTATTTTTATATTTTTAGGGGGCGTTTCCCTTCTTTTTTCCGGAGCCCTACCTTCAAATCCCAGATATCTTCATGATTTAACTCATGTTGTTCCTCTTTCTCTCATAGAAGTTTCCAGGCTTTTTGGAAGCATCATGGGTGTGTTACTTCTGCTCCTGGCAAACGGACTCTGGAAAAGAATTGATGGAGCTTATATTCTCTCCCTTGCTGTTCTTTTAATGGGCGGATTTTTTGCCCTCCTGAAAGACCTTGATTATCAGGAAGCAGCAGTTCTTTTTACCCTGTTTTTCTTTTTGCTTCCCTGTAGGAAGTATTTTTACAGAAAATCTTCACTTATGCACCAGTCTTTTAGCAAAAAGAACATAATTGCAATAATTCTGGTGCTTGTAAGCTTCGTCTGGCTTGGGTTCTTTTCATACCGGAATGTAGAATATTCAAACGAGCTCTGGTGGCAATTTGGGATAAATTCCCAGGCATCCAGCTTTTTAAGAGGTACAGTCGGAGTCTTTCTCCTGTTGCTGATTTTTGGGATTGCAAAGATGTTAAGCCCCTTTTCCAGGGACATTCACATACCAGGAAAAGAAGAGATGGAGCTTGCAAAAACAATAATTAATAGGAGTCAGGAAACCTGGGGAAACCTGGTTTTCACAGGGGATAAATACCTACTTTTCGACAAAGAAAAGGAAGCTTTTTTGATGTATGGGATTTCCGGAAAGACCTGGATTGTAATGGGAGATCTTGTTGGAACCAGCAAACATACAAAGGAGTTAATCTGGGATTTTTATGAAATGAGTAGATTGCATCAGGGCAGGATTGCTTTCTATGAGGTAAGTGAAAAACATATTCCTGTTTATCTTGACCTTGGTCTGACCCTTATAAAAATCGGGGAAGAGGCAAAAGTCCCCATCGAGACTTTTACCCTGGAAGGCAGTGCAAGCAAAGATTTTCGTTATACCGTAAAGAACGTGGAAAAAAAAGGATACAGGTTTGAAATTGCTTCTGAAGAAGCAGTTCCGGGCCTCATGCCTGAACTCAGATGGATCTCGGATGCCTGGCTGGAAAGAAAAGCAGGAAAAGAAAAGCAGTTTTCGGTTGGTTTTTTTGATGAGAAATACCTGAGTAACTTTCCAGTTGCTCTTGTGAGGAACGAGTCAGAAATTGTTGCCTTTGCAAATATATGGACAGGCGCAGATAACGAAGAGATTAGTGTCGACCTTATGCGTCACAGCCCCAATGCGCCGGAAAGGGCGATGGAATACCTTTTTGTCAAGCTTATGCTCTGGGGAAAGGAGAACGGATATAGGCGTTTTTCTCTTGGAATGGCTCCCCTTTCAGGACTTGAAAATCGGCAGTTTGCCCCGGTCTGGCATAAAGCGGGATCTTTGGTTTTTGCTCATGGAGAACAATTTTATAATTATAAAGGACTGAGGGAGTTTAAAGAGAAATTCAACCCCGTTTGGAGCCCGAGATATATCGCTCTTCCCAAAGGACTCAAACAGGGGCTTGTCTTAAAAGATATTGCAGCCCTGATCTCGGGAGGAATGAAAGGGATTTTCTTGAAAGAAAGTAAGCGAGCAACAAGACACAGAGGACATCAGGCGCCGGAAAAGTTGGTTGAGTAATTTTTTAATGTTTTTCCGTCGGTTAAAAAGTGATTTTCAACCTACTTTCTGTGAATCGGATTAATTTATGATCAAAAAATTGATCGTCACTCAAAACAGAAGATCCAAAGAAATTTTAAACATTGGGAGTGCTCATTCGTTATCTAAAGCGATTCTATTGGAGATGCCCCGTGCATGCTTTTTATGCTGCTCCTTCAAATAGTGCTTCAGGAGCAATAGTAAATTAAACATTAAGCTATCTCGAGATAGAAAGCAAAAATAGTGATGGATTTTGGTAAACATATAGGTCTATTATTAGGCTTTAAATGAAAGTGCATCCCTAAGCTCCTGTCTAAATAGAGTAGGTGGAATATTATTCTTGTTTTTATATTCATCAATTTTTTTGTAGATTTTTATGCTTTCTTCATTAAACTTAAGGAAAGAAAGTCTAATTTTATAATAGGGCTCTATACACTGCGATGAATAAACTTCATCACCTATTGCATCAGGATGTTTGTACTTTTTGTTGAGTTTAGTGAAAGTTACTTTTGGTTCTTTTATACATTTTTCAACCCTTGAACGGAGATTTTTTATATAATCTATTTCGCTTTCATCGTAACAATAAATTTCTTCATTGCAGTTCAGCACTTGTAACTTATTAATTGAATCGATGTCTGATTTCTCTTTTACCTGAACAGTAGTTTGTGAATGTTTATGTACATGATATAAATCTTTGTCATAAAGCAGAATTGACAGTTTTTCTGTTATTGGACAGAACATCATAAAACCGCTACACGCAAGAGCAGTTGTAATCTTGTATTTAGGATAGTTAGGAGCAATATAATTGTAGAATATAACCGGATTATCGCTAGTTATAAAGTTTGTTTCTGTATCATTCATTAACAAAACTGCGCTCAAGTCGACTATTAAATGTAAGTTCTCATCTATGGAGCCTAAGAGCGTTTGCATAAATTCAGCATGAGTTCCTACTATCTGGTGTTGCTTTAACTCTAAGGTCATGTGGTGATCGTTCTTATCTAAATACATTTGACCAACGCTTTCACATATAGTTTTAGTTGATTTTACAGCATGTTCTCTAGCACTTTTTGTTCTAATTTTTAGTAAAATAAGAAAATAATACAAAGAATACATTTCTTCTAATGTTAAAGCTAGATTTTTGTAATCTATTATATGATCTAGCAAGTCATTGTGTTGAGTTTCAAATCTGTTAAGCACATCTTCTAAGCTTTTACAGCCTAAACTGTCTTCATCTGAGTTTTCATCATTTAAGTTATTAACTTTATAGAACTCGTCTTTTCCATAGAAGTAATTCCCATAGCTTATATTTTTGATAGCACTCTTATGTCTCTTTTCAGTTTTTACATTATGAAAGTAGATTATTTTATTTCCAGTACTAATTTTAGGATCATCTCTTTCTTTCGAAAATCCCTTTATATAGTGTTGCGGTATTATATGTTGCTTTTTATGACCTGCCATGAAAAATCGCTTCTGGTGCAAGTTTTGTTAGCTTCAATCAGATAGATGACTTGAGAATAATTAGCTTAAAGTTATTCTATTAATTGAATATTAAAAGAGCAAAGATTGTATTGTTTTATAAAGTCTTTTTGCATTTTTGATATTTCAGCATAGGTGTAAGTATTAATATTATTTCCTTCAATATACTTTTTAAATTTCTCGTATATGTTGTAATCTGAAATTTCGCTAGAAATATCGCGTGCTGGTATTGCAAAGTAGTTTATTGCAAGACACTCCACTAAATTAGCTATGTACTTATCATCTTGGAGTTTTAGTGTCGATAAAGTAGCGTAAGATTCATTACCTTTAGAGCGCCCAGATAAAAAACTTATTACTTCATCAGAGCATAAGCCTCTATCATAGGCATTTCTAATAAATACCCTACAATGAACAACCGGATCATTATCGTATAAACTAAACCACATCCAAGGTTCGTTTAAAGGAATCTCTCCTTTATTTTGTGCAACGTAGAAAAGTTCTTGGAGGAAGTGAAGTTCAGTAATCCAACTCAATATCGTTGGAAATCGTCCGATTTTCTCAAAATACTCTGATGTTATCCTTAGAAGAGGGAAGTCAAATTTACGACAAATGTTGTTCTTTAATTTATCCCTGCGAATTGCTGACAAATCATATTTATGCTGTGATCCATCAAACTCAACTGCAAACTCTGGCATATGATCCTTGTTAGCAACTACAAAATCAAAATGAGCCATTAACGCATATTTATACTCATTGTCTGATAGTCCACTGTTTCTTATTTCCAGTACATCAGCAATTTTACTTTTTGGATATACATGCGCTTCATATTTACTTGTAATAAGATTTAATATATCATTGGTTTTTTCTTCTTTCTCATTTAACATTCTTTTTCGGCGACTATTTCCAATTTGCATCATGCTTTTTTTATGAAGTAAGTAATGTAAATGCTTTTTGTTTTTATCTTAAATTAAACTTGTTCTTCGGATATTATATAATTTGAAACAGAATGGGCTTGAATCTTACAGGAGCTGGGTAGAAGAAGTTTTGCATCTTTTATCAGTTCTGCCGGCTGAACATTCTTAAATCATTTTCTCAAACTTATCCAACACTAAAAACATAAATTCCTTTGTGTCGGCCAGATATTCTTCCTGCCCGAGCATCTCCTCTTTTTTCTGGACAAACGGCCCATTTTCCATTCCATCCCCAAACCGCTTGATCAAATTCAGAATTCTTTCCTCATTCACCTCAGGATGAAACTGAATCGCTACAACCCTGCCGTTATAGATAAAACCCTGATTCTTGCAGCCCTCGCTTTCATAAAAGTGAACAGCTCCTGCCGGCAGGTCAAAAGTCCGCGAGTGCCAGTGAAAAACCGTGATTTTATCCGAAAGCCCTTTGAGAAATTCGGGTTTATTCTCGTCCCCGACTGCCCTTACAGGAAACCAGCCCATTTCCATGTACCTGTTTTCATAAACGCGAGCGCCGAGCACGTCGGCAAGCAGTTGAGCGCCAAGGCAGATCCCGACCACAGGTTTTCCGGCTTCGACGGCCTGTTTGATAAATGCTTTTTCATCTTTCAGCCAGGGATTTTCTTCGTAATCATAGATTCCCATTGGGCCGCCCATGATGATAAGAAGATCAAATGAATCAGGTTCTGGAGGACTTTTTGTTTCGTAAAAGCGGGTTGATTCAAGCCTGTGGTTTTTAGTTTTTGCATATTCCTCAATGGTGCCGAGGGTGTTTATGGAAGAGTGCTGGAGAACGTGAATTTTCATGAGAGATCAGTTGTAGTTTAGAAATTAAATATTTACATTTAATCACTCAAAATTATGTTCTCTTCTATATTGTTTTATTCCTTTACAGCAGTCAATTTTTGCTCTTTTTAATCCAAATTGCAGGTTCCAGCCTCTGCAAAGTCACAGGACAAATTATCGCTTAATTCTTCAGCTTGTGGGAAACTTTCCCTCCCCTTCCAAAAATCCAAAGAGTATTCTATTGGAATAAACTTATTTATATTCTAGAGTGTAGTTATAAAGCTGATCAAGAATGAAGTTTGACACCATAGTACGCAGTTTTTTAATAGCCATTTTAGTACCACTTATAGCATTAATTATAGAGGCAGCTTACTACGGACTACGTGTTGGGAATAATTATGCTCTTACTGCTGGTTTTGTCAATAACTATTCAGATTTAAGCAGCCCTGCAAACACAGCACTACTTGCTATAATATTCTTCTCAACATTTGTGATATCTTTAAGTAAGATATCTAAAAAAGAAAGATAATAAAAAGATAGGGATATCTGACAATGGCTGCGGTAAATTATGACTCGATAAAGGCACTCTAGCCTTGTACAGTCAGATTTAAAAACTATTTTTTCCGATTTCGGTTTTCAGTAAACCGCCACGATATTTGCTAAATATAAAATTGTTAATATTTTTAATTCCATTTTTACAGGGCACCTGGCGATTTTAACTTTTATTCAGTCGAAGGCAGCCGGTTCCAGCCGCACAGTTGCGCGGGATAGTAACGACGGGAAGAACGCCATTCAGGCGCTCTGGATAGCATAACCTGGATAGTATAAAATCGATTTAACAAAAAGATCTTTGTTTTCAGCTAAAAGAAAGAACTTAAAAATTGTATTGAAGGGATGAATAACTTCCAATACCGTTTTCTGAAAGTTAACTGAGCCTTCCGATAAGCGCGCTTATGCTTTCACTTGTAACCATACCTATAATTCTACTTTCAGAATCAATTACAGGAAGCACGGAAATCGAGTAATCTTCCATTATTGATGAGGCAGTCTCGATTCTTTCTCCTGAATATACGTATTTCACGTCGCGAGTAATTATTTCATCCAGTTCGGTGATTTTGCAGGCAACTGCTTTTGTAATATCCCAGGAGGTAACTATGCCTTCAAGCTTTCCATCCTCGGATACAACAGGCAGATGGTTTACTTTCTCTTTTACCATGACTACTGAGGCGTTTTCTATTGTTTCATCTCTGGAAACCGAATAGAAATTCTGATTCATGATATCTCTTACAAGAATCTGTGAGAGAAAACTCCTTATAAGGTAGTTTAACTGTCCTTCTTCAAGCAGGAAAGCATCATGCCCATACTGGGACCTGATTTCCTCGTATCTGGCATCAACCCCATTTGCAGAAAGTGCAGATACAATTGCCTGAGATTGATAGGGAGGATAAAGCCAGTCCGAGGTTATAGAGATCACAAGGTATTTTGCAGTAACTCCGGAAAAACCCTCTATAAGAGAGCCATGCTTTGAAAGGTCAAAGAAATCTACGGCTTTTGTGATATAAAGATAGGAATTGGCATCAAAACGTTTCGTAAAGGTATCTCCCTTGTAATTCAGGTAGCTTTCAACCTGAAAATGCGAAGAATGATCCGGAAAAGTTTCTGAAGAGGCTTCTGAAGAAATTTCTGAAGAAGCTTCTGAAGAGATTTTCGATAAATCCGGGCCTATTTCTTTCTGCTGAGCTCTCCCGAACTTCTTTTGCATTGAAGCATCGCTTAGATATGTGATATGACCTATCATACGGGCAAGTGCCAGGCCCTGTGCAGGAATTTTCTTCCCGTAATAGTTTCCTCCGTTCCATTTCGGGTCATCAGTTATGGCTTTTCGACCTATTGCTCCGAATGCGATTTGCTGTGGGGTCGTGGATGCGGTTGTTGCGATTGTGATCGCTTTTTTAACCATTTCAGGGTAACTGACCGTCCATCGAAGGACCTGCATTCCGCCCATTGAGCCACCTGCAACTGCAAAAAGCTGTTTTACTCCCAAATGGTCGACAAGTTTTTTCTGGGCATTTACCATATCCGCGATAGTAACTACAGGAAAAGAGATGCCGTAGGTTTTTCCGGTTTCAGGGTTAATTGAAGATGGACCTGTGGAACCTTTACAGCCTCCGATTATGTTTGAACAGATGATGCAATATTTTTCCGTGTCAAAAGCCTTATTCGGGCCGATTACAATGTTCCACCAGCCTGGTTTTTTGTCGCCCGCGTGAAATCCGGCAGCATGGGCATCGCCGGTAAGAGCATGGCAGATCAGGATAACATTACTTTTATCCGCGTTCATTTTCCCGTACATTTCGTACTCTATCCTGACGTGGGAGAGGGTCTTTCCACTCTCAAGCCTGAAAATTCCAGGGATTTCATAGTTCATTGAATGGACTATCCCTAGATTCTGGCCTTTTTTTCCTGAAAAAAAGTTTTTAAAGGATGTAACCCTGGTCGAGATCTCCATGCTCAGACCCCGGGGAGTGCCTGCTCAATATCGAAAATCAGGTCCTTTTCATCCTCAATTCCTATCGAAAGCCTGATAAAATCTTCAGTTACTCCGCAGGCAAGCTGTTCTTCCTTTGAAAGCTGTTCATGGGTAGTAGAAGCTGGATGGATTACAAGGCTTTTTGCATCCCCGATATTTGCAAGGTGGGAAAAGATCTCAAGCCCTTC
>ENA-UOOK01003990-UOOK01003990.1-fermentation-metagenome-genome-assembly--contig:-NODE-3990-length-16257-cov-18.381064_pt1 | contig 16257 bp, 29 predicted proteins | sample MGYA00245777_ERZ724023 | MGnify/ENA primary metagenome ERZ724023 (study PRJEB28704, sample SAMN03018312) | fermentation metagenome | biome: anthropogenic terrestrial biome; feature: soil...
TCGGCCTCGGGACCTGGGCGGCCGGTGCGGGTGCAGCGTCGGCTATCGATGCGACGGGAGAGGCGGTCAAAAAGTCGTGGACTCCCGGGAGTGTCGCGGATGCCGGTAAGATGATCGCCGGGCTGGTACTGCTCGGGCTGTTCGTCGGGGGGATCGTCTACCTCTACAAGAAGGTGCAGAAGGGATGATCACCGGAGAGGAGATCAGCCTAATCGCGCTGTTCGTCGCTATCGGAGGGCAGTACCTGGTGCTGTTCAAGATCTATCAGGCGATGAACGATTTAAAGATTGAACTGGCTACCTGTCCGTATCACCGGACGGGCCGCCGGCCCGGGGTGGTGAGCGATGAGTGAAGAGGATCAGATCCGGGAACTCACAGAGGCGGCGTTTTGGTCGAAGGTTCACCGCTCCCGGCGGGACAATCCGCACGAAGTGACAGCGGAGCAGGTGGGAGCCGGGTCCGGAGGTAGTGAAGAGATTGAAAACCGGCTGCTCGCAGTAGAAGCGCATGTCGTTGACAAGGATAACCCGCATGAGGTGACGGCGGAACAGGTCGGCGCGACCGGGGGCGGGGGCGGCGGGGCGTCCCTGTTGCAGTATCATCCAATATGGAATAGGGCCGATATCACGACGATCACGGGGCTAGGTACTGGACAGGGATGGGTTTCAAAATGGCAGGGCGGTGTTCTCGGGCCGGACGGTAAGATCTACGGCATCCCTCATTCATCCCCAAATATCCTGATCATCGACCCGGTAGCAGGAACGGCCGATACGACCACGATCACCGGGCTGGTTGGGAGTGGCAAATGGCAGGGCGGTGTCCTCGGGCCGGACGGGAAGATCTACGGAATACCAAGCGACTCTGAATCCGTCCTGATTATCGACCTGGTAGCAGGAACGGCCGATACGACCACGATCACCGGGTTGACCGGGGAGTACAAATGGCAGGGCGGGGTTCTCGCACCGAACGGTAAGATCTACGGAATACCAAGCGACTCTGAATCCGTCCTGATTATCGACCCGGTAGCCGGAACAGCTGATATCACGACGATCACAGGGCATGGCGTGGAGGGGTGGTTCGGGGGCGTTCTTGGGCCGAATGGCAAGATCTACGGCATCCCCTACGATTCGGGGAATGTCCTGATCATCTCTCCCGGGATGCCGACGATGCCGATAGAACCGCTGCTCTCTCCCTACCTAAACAAATTCTGAGGTGAAAACAGATGAAATACTTTGGAACAATTACGGGCCTGCCGGGGGCGGCTGCTGCTACTCCGGCAGCAACTCCCGTCGCTCTCCCTGCAGAGGAACGGCCGGGGCCGGACTACCGCGCTCTCGCGCTTCTGTGCGGGGCCGGGGTGGTGATCTGTGCGATCATCGTCTACGTGGTCGGCCGGAAGCGGGGGCGGTAACGATGGCGGTTGATTTCGGGTTTGCGTCCCTGGACGAGCGGTATACTCTCCACCTGGATGAGATATCTGTCACTACGGACGCAAACAATACCCGGATATGGGAGCGGGCATCAAAACAGGGCTACATCTACGGAGTCTACCTCCAGATGGATGCCGGAAACCGGGCGGTGCGTCTCATGGTGGACGGCCGGGAGATCTCTATCCTGGATAAGACTCCATCGCAGATGGTCGCGGCCGGGATGGACGTTCCTAACCCGGTGTTTCCGTATGCTCTGGTTACGGACGATGGAGGATCGCTCCATAACTGGATGTGGACTCCCCGGGAACCGCGCATAGCGGAGTACGTAGACCGGGCATACATCGAGGTTGCGGCCGGGGTGCTGGTGGTCGGAAAAGTGCTGTATGCAGAGTCCCGGGAGTGAGGGGCGGTGATAAAGGCTGGAAAGGTGGTCGCATGGGGGGATAATTATTATGGCCAGTGTGACGTCCCAGAAGGACTAATAGCAACTGCTATTGCTGCTGGACTATATCATTCACTTGCTCTTCGTCCTGACGGTTCGGTTGTTGCATGGGGGCGTAATCCTGGTGGTCAGTGTGATGTTCCTGATAATCTAACGGGTGCGGTAGGCATCGGGGCAGGAGATGTAACCAGTTTTGCTATCATGTCTGATGGTTCGGTAGTCGCATGGGGTGACGATAGATATATGCAATGCACATATGCGGCGAATCAAACAGACGTGGTACAGGTCGATGGGGCCTGGATATATACTATGGCCCGGAAATTCGACGGTTCAGTGTCCGTGTGGGGTAGCGCAGGGGTTGGAGTACTTACGGGCGTCCTCAAGATACCTCCCGGTCTAACGGATGTTGTGGATGTGTCGATGAGGGAGCATTACGCGCTTGCCCTAAAATCTGATGGTTCGGTTGTTGCTTGGGGGGGGTCTACCGGTGAGGTTGATATTCCCCCCGAATGTCTAACAGGCGTCGTAACAGTAAAGTCAGGGAGATATAGCAGTACCGCTATAAAGTCAGATGGGACGGTTATATCATGGCCTGATTCGGAATACACCCCAATATTCGATGGCAAGTTACTAGATGTACGGATGCTAGCGGCAGGGGCATACCACCGTCTGGCGATAGTGCCAGCATCCTTATCTTACCGTCGTCGTCGGGCTGCCTGGCTGAACATGGAACGTCCTCTCTTCTAACCCTCTTTTCGTGGCCTCACTGCTTGCGTATACCGGCCGATCTCCGGGGGGCATGGGTGATTCATCCTCCGGTTTATCCTATAGTATCACTTTTGGGCGGTGGCCACGCATGCCGACCGGGAAAAAAAAGGGGTTATTTCTTCTGCTCTTTGTAGGGGGTGGTTAACCGATATCGGATTTGCTCGAAGTCTACAAAGTCCGGGATAGGGGCAAACTGCTTTCCTACGGTTTTCCTGTAGTGGGTGACGATATCCGGCGGGCCGTATACTCTGTATAATGCCGATACTCCGCTTGTGTCCGCAATCCGTTTCGCTTCTCCGGACAGTTTGCCTTCATCGTGCCCCATAATCGCTATGCGCCGAAATTCATCGAAACCGAAATCGTTGAAGTACTTAGATGCAAAGTTTCTGAACTGTCTCACCTGGAGGGCTGCGTTTACGGCTTTACGTTTGAGTAAGTAGTTAGGCGTGTCAAAAGGCTTGTTTGGAGTCACCTCTTCTAACAACTTTAGATAGGGGCTGATATCGGGGTGAATGGGGATAATCCGGTCGATATGGGTTTTGCTCTTATCAGCGGTGAGGATAAACGCATGTTTCGGCTTTACGGCTTTTGCTCCATCTTCGAACGCAACCTCGTATTCTTTTTCCGTGTCATGGATATCTTCCCATTCTACGCGGTTTTGCTCTTCGCTCCTGATCCCGGTGGTGATCCCAAATAGCAGCGTAACCATGTTCCGGAATATGCCCGCTTTGCCTTGATGCTCCTGTACGGTTTTGGGCGGCGCTATGATAGCGTCGTAATATTTCCGGAGATCGTCAAGGATATCCTTCTCTTCAATGGCTGCCTTGCTGCCTAGAGTTGCAAACGCTCGTTTCTTCTTCTTTGCACGGTAGGTTAGGCTCTCGCTCCATGATTTTAGGGTTGAATCGTCCCACATAGCGCCGAAGTGCTTTAAGAACGCTTTCCCGTAGGTTAGCGTTGTGTTTGCTCCTACGGTATTTGCATAGTCATTAAACCGTAATGCGGCGTTATAATCAATTTCAGCGGATAGTTTGGTCACGGGATCGCCGTCAAATTTTCCACCCTTCTTAACAACGTTCTCACCGTTGTATAGGAGTTGATAGATGGCCGTTCTTGTGCCTGCCCGGGTGCGCGGCCGGAGGTCTTTCTTCACCACTTCCGCATAGTAGAGGATGCTCTCTAAATCGAAGTAATAGCGCCCGTCTGCGAGTTTCCGCGCGGTTGAGGTCATTTTAACAGTTTTTCCGTCCTTTATGAACTCAAAGACTATGGGCTTATCCCGATCTAACTTCTCCCCGTTTTTCCCGCCCAATTCTAAATCTGGCTTACTAGGAGCGGCTGATTCGTAATCAGCAGGTCGGGGGTTCGATCCCCCCCAGCGGCTCTCTCCGATTGGAGAAACGGTTATGTAAGCGCCTCCAATTCCCTTTTCCGCGTCTTCTATCAGCCGTTCGACGAATCTGGACGCATTCGTGACGTTGCTCCTCAGAAATTTATGTGCCCGATCCGATAGGGTGAACGTGCATTTTCTCCGTTTACGCTCGTATTTCTTCTCTTTTGCCATTTTCTCTTTTCTCCGTTTCTTTTTCTACTGTATGGACAGTTATGTATCTGTCCGGACACTTTCGGGTATCCTAACTCTCTGCTTAGACCATGATAAAGAGGTAGTGACTAACAATGGGGGTGCGGGGGCCGGAAAAAGGGTTTATTGAGGCGGGCAGGCTGAGATTACTTCCTCGACACAGTCTTGGGGGACACCGTAGAGCGCGGAAGTTTCTTCGACCACTTGACGCAGGGGGATGCCGTCCCGGAGAAGTGCGGCAACGGTGCGCTTGAGGTCGTGCGCGATCTCTTCGTCCTCGTAAACACCGTTCACGCGCCCGTACTGGAGGGCATACCTAGCAATGTCCTCTGTAGACCCTGCGTAGATGTGCTTCTCGTAGCGAAGCGAAACATCCGCCCACACGCGGCGGCCGGGAGATACTTGAACTGGAATGAGCATGGTATCAGTCGATCCAACCCTCTTCTACTTTCACCCACCCGGGGTTGCTCTTCTTCTGCTCTTTTTTGTCTTGCTGAAACTCCTTCTTGTAATACTGGGTGATGACGAACCGCACCACCTCGCTATCGCTTGTTAATCCCAGTTCCTTCTTAATTTGCTGGAATTTCTCCCAAAACTCATCATCGATTGAGATTTTTATTCCCTTATACTTAGGGGCATTTTGGGTCACAGGTTCACCCTACGGTATAATAATTCGGAATGTATTTATAGATTATTGGTACAAAGTAGAATATGGTAGAAATATTCTACCTAGTATAAGAGGTGGTGAGTTGCAATCCATCTATGTGAAACTGTCTGAAGACGAATTTGCGCAATTTCAGCGCGTGAAAGACCATTTGGGGTTGAAAAACAACACCGAAGTGATCCGTTATCTAATCAAAGAACGAAAGCCGACAGAGGCGAAAACAGAATGAACGTAAAGAATGAAGTTGGGGTCTCCTACATCCCTGAACGGCTGGGAACTGTTCGCGGGGATGCGGGAAACCGGGGCGCGGCACTGATGCCGACGCGTCTGTACATGTGCGCGGGAGAACTTGAAACTATCGCGGGGGTGAGGGGATGAGCTGCATCATGTCCGACGACCTCAAATCCCTCTCCCGGCGGATCTCCGAAGTAGAGAACAACTATGGCCGGGCGCTTGCGCTGCTGGAGGACCGGATCAAGATCCTGGAGGCACGGGCCGCTGAAAACTCTGCATACACCTCCGGGCTAAACTCTCGGATCTGCGAGATAGAGGATAGCGAACTCAACGCTATCGACGAGCGCTTATGCCGGCTGGAGTCTCCTCCAGTGGGGGAGATCGATCCCCGGGCGACGGGGTCAGGATGTTCGTTGCGATCTGTCCGGCCTGTCAGGTATTTTGAGTGCTCCAAATGCGGCGGCGATAAGCCCTGTATCCTCCGTGTAGACAGGCCGGCCACATTACCGAAGTACTGTCATTACTCGGGTAACGCGGCGGCCTGGCAGGAGGTGCCGGAATGACCGACGATAGGGTAGATTATCTGGCCTTCGCGGCCTCTCTTAGAGATGAGGCAACTGATCTCCGGGCGCGGGCTACTGTCCTCTGTGCGGTTGCCGATGTTGCAGATACGGCGGTCAGGACTATGGGCATTGAATGCCCTGGTGTTGGCTGTCGGCATTGCCCGGCACATATCGGCTCTCCGGGGATCTGCATATTCTCCCGGGTGCGGGATAGCATCATCCGGGCTATACTAAAAAGCCGGGGAATAGAAACAGACGCTGAACTCTCTCCTGTTATTGAGGTGCCTTGATGTCGTCAGATGTCGTGCCGGAGATGTGCCGGTCTTGTGACCACAATTACCGGGAGGGTTTGCGCGAGGTCGTCGGCGGAAATGTCGGGCTGTATGATATCGATATCGTCCTGGAGGCTGATAAGCGCATTTTGGCGATCGGAGAGTACAAGCGATACAAACAGGATTATCGGGAATTCCTCATCCCCTCCTTCGAGTTCGTGGCGCTGAAAAAGGTCGCTAAACTCATGCGGGTGTCGTGTCTCCTGCTCATTGAGGTTTGCAATCCCGGGCGGCCGTCGTACTGGTATGCCTGGGAGATTGATCGGTTTGAGTCGGATCGGCAGTTCAGGCAGGTTATCGGTAAAACGTGGGCGGCGTTCAACCCGGCTACGGCCAAGCGTCTGGATACGGCCGGGGAGTTAGGCGGCTGGTTCCGGGGTATGATCGTGCGGCTGCAGGGGGCGGCGTGAATGGCCGGTTCGTGGTGGGGCTGTTTATCGCAGGTCATCGACGGCCGAAAAATGTACATCGCCGGTCGCAAACGGGATACGACGCAACCTCTACACGGCGGCAACGTCGAGTATCGAGGAGGGTATACTGAGGATCGCGCGGCGGTAGAAAACCTGGTCGCGGAACTCAATTCTGAGGAGATGGCCTGATGTCTGATCGTCACTTTCAACCAATCCCTTCCGGACCGACCGCGGCATTCGAGTACCGGCATATCCACATCTCCGAAGACCCGGACAGTATCGAGGTAGGTACACCGGGCAAGGGCGGCTGCATCAAGGTCTATGGAAACTTCCGGGACCTGGAAGGGTTCAAGGCGAAGATCAAGAACGCTCACGCTCTGAAACAGTACGCTGCGGAACTCCTCGCCGGGGGCGGTCAGTGATGGATCTCAAAGAGGTCATCCGGCTACATCTGATGTGGCTGAGGGATGAGGATGGCGGCAAGCGGGCTGACCTGGTAGAGGCCGACCTGAGACGGGCTGACCTGGTAGAGGCCGACCTGAGACGGGCCGACCTGGGAGGGGCCAACCTGGAGGGGGCTGACCTGGGAGGGGCCAACCTGAGACGGGCCAACCTGGGAGGGGCCAACCTGAGACGGGCCAACCTGGGAGGGGCCAACCTGGAGGGGGCTGACCTGGAGGGGGCTGACCTGGATTATGCGGCCTGGCCTCTCTGGTGCGGGTCGTTCGACGCCAAAGCAGATCGCCGTCTCGCTGCACAACTCGCATACCACTTCTGCCGGATCGACTTCGGGGATGATGCGGTGTGCCTGGTCGCACAAGATGCCCTGGTGACGCTCGCAAACGAGTTCCACCGCGTCGGTGAGTGTGGGATACCTCCTATCCAGCAGAGAGGTAGCCCAAAGCGGGGGGCGGTCCGGATGCCTGACGAGCGAGACATGCCCGATATCGATAACCTCCAGACCGTCGAGGATGTGATCGCCTGGCTGCGAGGAGCATCAACGACCTGCGCGGAGACGGCGAAGCATAACCGGGACATCCCCGACCACGCGATATACTTACGCGGCCGGGCGGAGGCGTTTGGCCTGGCTGCAGGACTGCTCGAAGATGCTATCCGGGAGGATGCTGATGAGTAGCAGCACTCATCAGACCTGCCGGGTCTACGAGGACGTCCTCTCTGCGATCCTGGAGACCTTCGGGGAGCGGCCGTTCACCGCGCGAGACCTGCGCGAGAAGGGGATTGAGATCCCGAACGGCCGCACCCTCTCATTTTTCCGGGTCCGGGGAGTGATCGGGATGCACCGCTACGGTCGGCCGTGCACCTGGGTTGTGACGCCAACCTGCCGGGAGTATCTGAAGCAGAGGGGGGCTACACCGTGAAAATGCTCTGGGGGGCCATCAGAGCTCATCGATCTATCATCGAGCAGATAGCAGGGATTTACGGCGATCAGCTGTTTACGTCTCAGGATCTTCGGCAGCACGGAATACCGGAAGCGTTTATCAAGCGGATCAGGTATTTCCACGGCGCACGGGTTTTAAAGAAGATCGCGGTGAACCCCGCTAGCAAGGTTGCTACCTGGCAGCTGACGGACGTAGCGAGAGCGTATCTTGAGCGCACCAGGGAGGTCCGGCATGAGTGCAAAAAGTGAGGTTGGACCCTCGAAAAGTGCCTCTGATCCATCAAAAAGTGACATCAGACCATCAAAAACAGGGGTTGAGACACCAAAAACAGGGTCACGACCACCCAAAACCATGACTACGGGGCGGTGGATCTGTCGCAAATGTCTCAATTATGCTCCATCGGAAGCAAGGGTTTGTCGATGTTGTGGGGGAGAGGGTTTCACAATGGAATGGGATGCAAATGCACTTTCGGAGGCTTTCCAGCGAGATGCAGAGCGGATAAAAACTCTGATGGAGATGAGGGGGGAGTGACCTTGATTTCCACTGCACCTACTACTACTACTACTACTACTACTACTGTACTAATAGGTAGTACGTACTACCTACACTACTACTTCTCTCCTACGTGTCCGGCAGAGCGTTTCCAGTGGCATCAATGGGGGGTAGGGGTGTGCGGATGATCACATCTATTAGCATCCCTGAGGATTTGCAATCCTATGTGAAACCGATTCTGGAAAAGAGGGGTTTTTCCGATTTAGTCTGTCGGCTGCTCCGGGTGTATTTCGACTCAGCGGTCATGGCCGAACCTGCGATAGCGGGTGTACTGGAATCTGAACTGCAGGATCAGTTGGCAACCCTGCAAGAAAGTGTAGTACAGATTCAGGAGCGGATAGGTTCATTAAGCGCGCAAAAAATGGAAGCGAAGCGGAATCAGGAGAAACAGGTTTCGGAACTTAGTACACTTATCGAACAACAGTACGACGACGTGACCGAGTATCGAGATATCCGGGAGTGGGTGTATGCAATGGGGGGTAGGGATGCCTTCTCCCGGGCGATGAAAACACGATGCGATATCATCGCAACAAAGGCGAAGGTATCGATAGAGGATGTAAAAACGGCGATTTTGGAGAAATATCCTGAACTGGAGGCGTATCTATGAGTGAGGATGACGAGACATACTGCTCTCTGTGCGGTCACCTGCTCACGAAGCGGGAGATTGCTGCACGGGTGGATGGCAGTCTCATTGATTTTGAGAACCGGGACGACGGAGAGATCACCCTGGTCTTCTGCTCGGAGTGCTGGAGCAAGACAAATGCAGTACTCGAGGGGGGCATTGCCCGGGCGCGGAAACAATGGAGAGAGTTGCACCTCATGGAGGACGTATGACTGAAACGCCGAACCTCCCCACGACGGAGAGATTGGATGATGAGAAGATCCGGCTCATCCGGGATATGTGTGCCAAGGGTTGCACAGACAATGAGTTTTCGCTCCTGATGCACATGGCAAGGGTGTATCAGCTCGATCCACTCACTCATCAGATCTGGGCGGTTAAGTATCCTGGAGCACCGGCTGCGATCTTCTGCGGTCGGGACGGCTGGCTCTCCATCGCGCATCGGAATGGACAGTTTGACGGCATGGAGTCTGGGACGCGTGAGGAGGAGAGCGGAGAGATCGTCGGCTGGTGCAAAATCCACCGGAAGGATATGAGCCACCCCTTCTCCGTCGAGGTGTCATACTCTGAATATGTCCAGCGGAACAAGCAAGGTACGACAACTAAATTCTGGAGGGAGAAGCCGAAAACCATGATTACCAAGGTGGCGGAGGCTCAGGCGCTCAGGAGGGCGTTCAATATCTCCGGTCTCTACGACGAAGCAGAGTTTGAGTCGGCACCTCTGCCGGCGTGCGGGCCGGTGGAGACAACGGCCACCATCGACGGTGAGCCGGCAGAGGTTACGCGGATGCCTGGGAAATGTCCTCAGTGCGGGAAACATGATCCGATGGTGGACGCATACCGGGTGAAATATCTAGAGGCGTTTGAACGGGCGGGGCTGACTCTCCCGGCGGATGTCTGCGAGGAGTGCGCGAAGGAGTTGTGGAACTCCTGGCTTGCGAGGGGTGCCTGATGAGAGAGATCGAGTTTGAGCATCACGTCTATTGCCCCATTGACGGGCTGACGGATTACGATGACTGCCTGGGTTGCAAGTATTTCGTAGAGCGGGACGACAACCGGGAGATTGTGCGGTGCAGCTATGACGGGAAGGGGTTGGGCGAATGAGTGTGTGCAGGGAGTGTAAACACCTCGAATTGGAGGAGATGCGCTTCGGCACCGGCACATGCTTGGTGCATAGATGTACCCGTAGATTGTCCGTAATCCCTGGGGATAACGTTGATAAGCACTATAAGCGGCCGAATAATTGCAGGTTGTACAGGAAGAGGGGTGCCTGATGTGGTTTGTCTACGACCCGGATGATTTAGAGTTCGATCTCTATCAGACGGAAGAAGCGGCAAAGGAGGCGTTTGAAAAGGCGCTTGAACGGTATCGAAAAGAGGCTATCCTGGATGAGTGGGATACGGATGTTGAGCGGCTCTGCATGGGACGGGTCACGCATGAGGTAGAACTACTAGATGTTACTCCTGAGGTCCTTGCGGACCGCGTGGAGTGTGGGATGGCCTCGGAAGGGGATGTGTTTATGGAGGCGTTTGTGAAGGAGGTATCGTGATAGATGATGTGATCTCTATCCGGCCGGTCCCGGGCAAGTGCTGTCCGGAGGCTGATTGCGGGATAGGGTCCTGGGACCGGAAAACCTGCCGGAGTTGCGGCCGGGAGTGTCAGGGATGCGGGAATTTGAGCGGGCTATGAAGGAGGGTTAAACACCCTCTTTTCTCCTCCATTCTCCTTTTTCTCCTGGAGAAGAGAAGAGAATTCTCCTCTTTTCTCCTTGACTTCTCTTCTCTTCTCCTGACTTCTCCTTTAACGTGACCTCTTTTTCTCCTCCGTTCTCCACTTCTCCTCATGGTTTCTCCTGATAAAATCGCCGTCTGCCAGTCGTGCGGGAACGAATGGGAGGTAAAGACGGCCGGAATCGGAAAGAAGCGCAAATGTCCCTTGTGTGGAAAATACAAGGTCAAGATGAAGAGCGAAATGAAAACCGACGAAAAACCGCCGGAAACCACTCCACCGGAGGAGGAGAAAACCGGAGAACAGGAGGAGAATGAAGGAGAAGTGGAGGAGAAAAACAGGAGAAGAGAAGAGAATTCTCCTACTTCTCCGGAGAATTCTCCTGAGGAGAAGTCAGGAGAAAAAGGAGAAGAGAACGAAACCACTACCGGCGGGGGCATCCTCACCTACGCGGCGCTGCTCCTCCTGGCAATAGGGGCCGGCTGGTTTCTCGTCAGCGTTCGCCGGCGTCGTCGGGCTGCTACGGGAGATGAGGAACCGGATGAGGTAGAGCAGTATAATCGGCGTGTTCCGGCGTTTCCGGGGTTCTGAGGTGTATTATGGGATTTGGTGTTTTAGATGGGATGAACGTGGCCGGCAGGATTGCGACGGTTGCAGAGCGGTTGATGAACGATAGCGGGCTGAAGCAGAAGTTCGCGGAAACAGGAGAAGTCGCGGTGAAGATCCGGGTAGAGGAATACGATATCGGAATCGTCCTTCGGCGGGTGGAGGAATGACGGAAACCGACGAGGTAACGATAGACCCGAAGGATATCACGTACGATATCATCCTGAACGATACCGACGATGAGCGGCCGGGTCGGGGTGGTCCGGAGGCGGCCGGCAGTCGTCCGGCAGAGGAGAAGGGCGATCATCCGGCGATAGCGATCCTGGATATGGCGATCAAACAGAGCGAGGGGTATCTCAAAGAACAGGGCCTTCCACCGGCAAATAACGCTGTTTACACGAATTTCAGCAAACCCTTTCTGAATGAGGCGCTTTGGCATTACCTCCCTGAAGGGACTCTCCCGGACGATCCGCGTTTTGCGCTCGTTATGGGTGTCGCCGGGCTGGGGTTAGCGTTTAGTCCTACCCTGATCGCGCTGTACCAGAAGAGGGAGGAAGAGGAGAAGAAGGAGAAAGAGAAGGAGAAGAGGAGAAGAGAAGAGCGGGAAGAGGTAGAACGGCCGGCTGTGGCTCCTGTGCCGGCGTCCTCTGAACCTGCTCCGGACTGGATGACGCGGCTGGAGTCCGGTATGCTAGGGGGGATGTGATCATGGGGCTGTATCGTAAGCGGCCGGTCGTCGTGGAAGCGGTGCGCCTGACCCGACAGATCACCATCCACACGCTAGAGGGGGATATGGTCGGTAATCCTGGGGATTGGTTGATTACGGGCGTAAACGGGGAGAAATACCCCTGTAAGCCTGACATCTTCGAGAAAACCTATGAACCGTGTGATCCGAATGTCCGATCTTGACGTACTCGAGAACGTTCACCGGCTGATCGCTGCATCGACCGGGGCGGGGAAGTCCTACTTTGTCGGCTGGCTTGTGGAGAGACTTTACGCGGAGAAAAAACCGTTTATTATCCTCGATACCAAAACCAGAAACCATATCGGGCTTATCGGGCTGAAGGGCGTTAAACTGCTCAAGATTAAACCGGGAGCGCGGTATGACTGGCAAAAACTGCTTGAATACCCGTATATTCTGTGTATCCCCACACTCCGGACGAGAACGGCCGATCTGATCGAGCAGTACACCGTGCTGATCGATGAGATCTATATGGCCGGGAAAGAGCGGGTAATCATCGCGGAGGAGGCGCACGAATACAATAAAAACGCATTTGTGCCGAATCCTGTTCTGGAGTTGGTCGCCCGGGAGGGCCGGGGCCGGCAGGTCTGCCTCTGGTTCATCACTCAGAGGATACAGGATTTCCCGAAACTACTCTGGAGTCAGTGCTACGTAACATATCTGTTTAAAATGCTGATTCCACCGGATGTCAGATACGTAGAGCAGTTAATCCCAGATTTCACGGAGATTAACCGAAAACTCAAAAAATACGATGCTTTGGAGTATCAGCACCTCTCCGGGGAGTATCAAATTATTCCCGGCAGTAATGTTAATAGGCAGACAAAACACTATGGATAATATGCAGGGTAGTAATATATCAAAACCTAAAGGATGGAGTACAACGTCCCTTCGGGCGGCGACGCTCAAGAGGCTTGATCTCCTCCGGGGGGCGGGCGGGGAGGGTGCGGTTTCGGTCGATGCTCAAATCAACCTCCTGATAGACCATTATTACCAAAAACAGAGACTTTAACGCGACCTCTTTTTTACCTCCTTTTCTGACTCTCTCCGCATGGATGCAAACATTGCAATCCTGATGGCGTCGGCGCTTCCGTGGGCGTTCCTTACGTTCGTGGTCGCGTCGAGAAGTGCAACGGCGGTTTTCGGACCGGAAAAAGATTAAACGGAGGTAAAAAACATGGATTTTGATATCCGTGGCGGCGTGGAAGCCGTCAAGAAGGCAGCTATCGGTTACGCGCTGCCTATGCTCGTCGGTGCGTTCGTGGTCGCTCTCGTGGCGGGATTCATCGGGAAGAAACTCTGAGGTGACGCATGTACTCGAAATACAGAACTCTGAATCAGGTTCTCAGCCTCATCAACACTCGGATCGACCTCCCGCGCGACGCGGTGATCGATCAGCTGATCCTAAAGGTCGCGGTCACGGTCGCTAACGCGGGCATGGCGGCGTATGCCGGCACGAATGAAGCGATCCTTCGGGCGATACAGGAGATCCGGATCGTGAGTGACGGTTCGACCGTTCACTACGCTCTGAGTGCGGCCGATATCGCGCTGCTCAACGCCTACAACAGTAAGCGAGGGTTCGCGCCGGCGCTCGGCGGTCCGGTAGCAATCGACGCTGCAGGCAGCGCAACGCTCACGTACTATCTCCGGCTGGATGAGGGTGATATCCTCGCGGCCTCGAAGGATTCCCTGGAGGCTAAGATCGTCGTCAACCCGACGGTTACGGCCGATGTGACGATCACGGCGCTGACGGCAACCGTCACGCTCGTCGAAAACGTGCTCTCTCCGGAAGAGTTTGTGGCGTCCTACGGGCCGAATCTCGAATACGCTGCAGAGCCGAAGATCTACGCGCTCAGTGTGCCGGTCACGGCAAGCACGGAACTCACGAACGTACTCGATCTGCCTACTGGGTCGCTCGCGCGGGCCGGACTCCTGCAGTTCATCAACCCTGCTACCGGCCTTGCCGGGGCGGTTGACCCTACGGCCGTGGGGCTGATCAACACTTCCCCGGACCGGCGGGAAGTGCTGCACGTTGACTTCCCGACGCTGCAGGCGATCAACCAGTCTGAGTATGACGGCGGCGTGATCGTTCCGCCGGCAACGGTCCCGCTGCCGGGGGTCGCGCTCCTCAACTATGCAAAGGACGTAACGAATGACGGTTACGGCCTCCGGGGATGGCGGTTTACGAAGGGTGACTGGCAGCTGGCTGCCCGGACCGCCAACGCGGCAACCCTCCGGTACGTGTGCCTGGAGCATGTCGTGAATGCGGCCGTGTTCGATGCATCGGAGCGGGCGGTCCTGGAGCGGACCCGCTGAAATGCTGCACGCGGGTGATCTGAATGGCGTTCAATCTCTTCGGGATTAGTATCCCTCAGATCTCCCTTCCTTCTCTTCCTAAGATCGAAGTCCCGAAGATCAAGATCCCGGAACCTCCGAAGATCGAGATCCCGAAGATCACAGTCCCGGACATTCCGAAGGTGATCCCGAAGATCGTAACCTCTCCTGTGCCGGTCGCGGCGGTTGCCGGGGCGGTCGGGGAGGCGGCGGCCGGCGCTGTTGTCGGATGGATGCCGAAGGTAGAACTTCCTAGGATCTCCCTGCCGGAACCTCAGAAGGAACTTCCTAGTCTCGATGCCGGGGTGCCTCGGCTGGGGGGGTCTGGAGCGGGCGATGGTGATCGGCCGGCAACATCTGCCTCTGCCTCTACTACGGGAGGTGCGGCGGGACGCCTTCCTGGGTTTGTCCTTCCGGCGTTTGGAGGCGTCTCGAAACCCGGCACGGTCGGCCTGGAACCGCCGCCGGGTGGGAACATCATCGATACGGTGATCGGCGCTCGGGATAAGTCGTATGAGGTGGGGCTGGAGCAGGCGTTCTCGGGCAACGTTGCCGGCGGCGGCGCACAGTTCGCGGCGACGGCGGCGGCTGACGTCCTCCTGCCGATGGATCTCATGGATGCCGGCAACCTCTGGATGACCGGCCGGGGTGATCAGATTGACGGGGAGTTAGCACTTTGGGCGGCGATTGATGCCGTGACCCTTGCGGCGGCTCCGTTTACATTCGGGGCGTCCTATGCAGCTGGCCGGGCGCTGAAGGCGGGGAAGGTAGCAGCAAAGACGGCGAAAATAGGTGGTGAAATGGGAAAAACAACTGCAATCACGAAACTCGTTACCGGGTTATCGGGGGCTGGAAAAACTACCGGGGCGGTAAAACCTGCCGTGAAGGTCCCCACTACGGCAGTAAGGAGCACGGCCGATATCACTACGGCGATGCGGAAACAGGCAGGAGCGGCAAAGAGTGCGTATGCGAAGCAGATCGCAGAGATGCAGAAGACGGTGACAAAGGCGGTATCCGGATTAAAGCCTGCATCGGCGGCGAAAACATCAACCGCGCTGGGTAAGACCGGAACGGCGCTGAAGTATACCGGGCTTGGCCTGGGAACGGGTGCTATCGGCCTCACGGCGCTGGGCGCTCTCGGCGCTCCTGCTCCTCAGGAGATCCCGGAAGGCGGCGACGGCGGCGGCGGTGCTCTCGGAGGCGGGGATCAGGTTACCGGGGCCGGTGATGGCTGGTGGACGGAGTTTATGAACTCCCTGTACGGCGGCGGGGCCTATGATCCGTCTCTCTACGAGGGGTATGATCCGTATGCCGGCTACTATGATCCGGGGTATCCGGACCCTCTTGGGGTGGAACCCTATGCGCAGGATCTCCTCTCCTATGCGGAAGAGGTGCCGGTCGTCGGCGGGGTTGCGACGGCGGCGAAGCAGAGCGGGTTTGCTCTCCCGCTGATCGTCGGTGCGGTCGTCCTGGTCATCCTGGTAGTGGCGCTCCTCCGGAGCAAGAAGGGGAAAGCAATGATCAGCGGTGCGAAGAAGACCGTATCCGGCGCGGTGAGTGCCGGTAAAAAGGCGGTGGGGGCATGAGCATCTATAACGCGCTGTTTGAAGCGGCATCGAAGATGAAGAAAGGCGCACAGCAGGCGGCCGGGGTTGCTGAAGGGGCGGCAAAGTCTACCCGGGACGCGGCGCGGTCGATGTCGGTCGCGGCGAAGCAGAGCGAGACGGTCAAGGCGGCCGGTCCCGCGCTCGGGAAGATCGCGAAATTCGCGGCCTACCCGGTCGGCCTGGGTGGAGGCATCGGCCTCGGGACCTGGGCGGCCGGTGCGGGTGCAGCGTCGGCTATCGATGCGAC
>ENA-UOOK01003993-UOOK01003993.1-fermentation-metagenome-genome-assembly--contig:-NODE-3993-length-16248-cov-62.852220_pt1 | contig 16248 bp, 11 predicted proteins | sample MGYA00245777_ERZ724023 | MGnify/ENA primary metagenome ERZ724023 (study PRJEB28704, sample SAMN03018312) | fermentation metagenome | biome: anthropogenic terrestrial biome; feature: soil...
TCAATTATGCGAATATCTTTCTTTGGCATCCAGCACTGTGACTGATCTGGTGGACCGCATGGAGCGCAATGAAATGGTGGAGCGCATTCGCGATGCGGAAGACCGCCGGATTATCCGTCTCAAAATAACCAAACAGGGACTTAAGGTAGTTGAAGCTGTAGTTGAGCAACGTCGCATCTATTTGACGGAAGTATTTGAAGATATCGATGGAGAGACGCTACAAGATCTCCTGCGCCTGCTGACTTTACTGCGTGGAAAAATGCAGCAACACCAAGAAAAGCTGAAAGAAAGCGAAACTAACTAACTCGACTATTCTGTGCTGTCACGCAGAGTATTAAGTGCCTGTGCCAGGCATTCCCGGTCGTCCAAAAACCGATCGCCATTTTCGAGATGCTGCACAGTCTCATGTCCTCTGCCGGTGACAATAACAGCATCCCCCGGAAGCGCCATTTTGCAAGCTTCCAAAATTGCTTCTGCACGATCCGGAATAATGCGGTAATTGCCCCCGACTTCCTCGATTCCTTTTGCCACGCTCTCGTTGATCGTCAGAGGATTCTCCCCATAAGGGCAATCAGTGGTTAGGATTACGTAATCGGCACCCTTTCCGGCTACCCGGCCCATGATTGGCCTCTTGAGCCGGTCCCGTTCTCCTCGGGCCCCAAATACAGAAATAATCCGGCCTTGCTTGATCGCCTCGCGCAATGTGGCTAGCACCTGCAATAACCCATCCGGTGTATGGGCGTAATCAACAATCGCCAGGAATGGTTGTCCCAAATCAACATGCTGCATCCTGCCTGAAATCGGCGCGACCTTTTCAAGCGATGTAACCGCTTTTTCCGGTTCAATCCCCTGCACATAAGTGGCGGCAATAGCAGCCAAAGCATTGGAAACATTATAACGGCCGATAAAATTCATGCAAACCGGTAGGCATCGATCGCCAACATACAGGTTGAAGTACCCTTTGCGGCCTTCCTGTCCCAGATATTCGCCACGGAAATTGACGTCCCCAGGAAATAAACCATACGAAATGACTGGCCCTTTTGCAACGGCCTTCAAGTATCCGTAACTGGCATCGTCCGCATTCAGCACGCTAATTTGTGAATGCCTGAATAACAGACTTTTCGCCTCCCGATAATTCTCAAGATTTTGATGAAAGTCCAAATGCTCATGGGTAATATTGGTCAGCACGCCAGTATTGAACTCGATACCAAATACCCTGTTTTGAGCAAGGCCGTGTGACGATACCTCCATAACCGCACAGACATTGCCTGCGTCAACCATTTTCCTAAGGGCGGCATGCAGTTCCGGTGCGGGCGGTGTGGTAAAGAGTGACGGCACCTTCTGATCACCAATCATATTGTCAATCGTCCCAAGTAAACCGCTAGGTCCCTTATGATCACTCAATATTTGATGAATAAAGCAGGCTGTCGTCGTCTTGCCATTGGTGCCGGTAACCCCTGTCAGCATCATTTCCCTCTCAGGATGCCCGTAGAAGTTGGCGGATGCCCAGGCCAAAGCCTCTGAGACTTCCGGTACCCTTAAGACTAAGCCTGACGATGCCAGGTTGCCTGCGTCGCCCAAGTCGCGAGCGGCCGGGTCATCGTGAATGACCACGGCAACAGCCCCCTTAGCCAAAGCCTCTTTTGCAAACACCGACCCGCGCAAATGGCGCCCATCGAGGGCAAAAAACAACTCCCCCTGCTTCAGCGAGCGGGTGTCGGTTGAAATCCCAATGACATTCGATTGCGGCAACGAGTTATTTGCACTGTCCTGTTTTGCATGGCCCGGTGGCGCGTCGTATTGATAAGCGATATCCTGCATCACTTGAGCCAAAATCATTAGGGCACCTCCGCGTACGATCCCGGGACACCTTATGTCCTGCCGCTGGCTACTAATAATCAACCCTAGCCCTTATTATTTGAAAAAAACATGATTTCCAATCACAATAGTTGTCGGGCGACTGCGCACCCAAGCGTTCGTGGTTTTCGCCGGGTTATAAAAACCAATCGCCCCCAAGGAAGGATCTGAACCGCCTACTGCTTCCCGAGTAGCCCGTTTGGCTTCTGCTCCCGCCGGTATGTTAATCCTGCCATTAAGGACGGGTTCATATTGAACATAGCGACCGTCTATAACCTGATATATGACCTCCGGTATTGTATTCGGGTAATCGCGGCTGGCAACACGGTTCAGCACAGTGGCTGCAGCAGCTACCTTCCCAATATACGGTTCGCCCTCTGCTTCCGCATGAACCAGCCTGGCCAAGAGATCTATGTCAGCCGCACTAAAGCCCGGATCCGTGGTCGATGGCGGTGGCGGAGGCGGTGGAGCAACGATGGGCTGCATTTTAATATGCAAGCTGATGTTTTCCACTCCGATTGCTACCTGTGTGCTATAATCCTGATATCCGGGAGCAGTGACTTTTAACTCATATATTCTTGGCAACAGAGCATCGGCCATATATGAACCGCTAACAACTGCGACCAGTTTCCCGCTGAGGGTAACGCGCACACCCTGAGGAACAGTCCCTGTCTTTGCATCTCTGATCTGCCCGCTTAATTTACCGGTAGGAGCGGGTTGCACCGCATTGGAACAGCCTCCGAGCACGAGCATCACAATTAAGACGCACACCATTTCAATAAACTGGCGTCTTGCCACAAAAATCCCTCCAATAACAAATCCTGTTACAGAGGGATTTTCGACGTGTTTTCCCAGCTAACCTTTATGAAAGATATGGATCACTCGGTTCGCATCAATTTAGCAGCTGTCCTTCCGAGAACGCCACAGTGTAAATCAATGGCGCCATAAGTGCAGGCTTCATGGCAGCAATAGCAGGTAATGCATTTGGAGCGTGAGAGACGGACTTGACCACCGACCATTTTCAAGGCTTTCGCAGGACAGATTTTCATACAAGCACCGCACGACTGGCATCGAGTAGCATTAATATCCGGATAGGCAATGAGCAGATTACGCAATGGTCTTTGCAGAAACTGCGGCCCAAATGATACTCTCGTCGTGACGGCCGGCACAAAATCCTGAATTTGCACATCAGCCAGGTCATCACCCAGCCACTGAATTTCATCTATCGAAAACGGGCGTAAATTGCGTTTTTTGGCTGCTCTGAAGATCGGAATCTTGTTCGGAGAAAACCCAATCACCTGCAGTGCAGCCAGATCCGCAGCCAGGGCATTGCCTGAAACGATCAGAACCCCGGCCTTCCGAGGTGTACCCGTGCGGGGTCCGTTACCTTCCATAGCCATAATCCCATCGATGATGGTCAACCCGGGCATAACTGCGGTGTATATATCAAGCAGAAAATCAGCAAAAACATCGCGATCAGGATAGCGAAAATGCTGTTTGGCCTTATTAAGACCTACCAAACAGCCGTATAGATTCTTGACTCCACCCGTATAGATCTGCAGCGCGTGCGTCTTTAATTTGGCACAGCTCACCACCAAATCAGCACCCGCAACAGCCGCCGCTGTTGGAAGCCGTCGGGAAACCCGCCCATCAGGTGAGTGCATTTCAACTACTGTCTCAAAATCCGCCGGCAGCACTCCCAGATCATAGACTGGCTGAAGCCCTGACTTGACAGCTGTTTTGAACGGGTCTCCCAGACCGGGGCTATCCCCCATTTGGACTTGGCATTCTTTTTGCAACAAAGTCGTCGCAATGGCTTGCATTACCGAGGGATGAGTGGTGACAGCTTTTTCAGGCGGCTCTCCGGCAAGCAGGTTGGGTTTCAATAATATTGTTCCGGAAGAGGACGCCGGGAGGAAAGTATCAATGCCTCCTATTAATGCCAAAGCTCTATTGAGTGACTCCATAACTTCGGAACTGTCATAACTACCGCATTTAACTACTGCAACCTTGTACACTGGCTTAGCTCCTTTTGCTGCTGCGCCTAAATTTCAATGCCTATCATAGGTACCTTCGATTATTCGCTATCTCTATTCGCTATTTCAGGCGAGCCTCCTTCCTGAGGGCAACACTAAAAACGCGGGAAAGACGCGGGGACGGTTCATCTGTCTTGGCCAGCTAGACAGATGAACCGTCGAACCGTCCCCGCGTCTTGATTCCCCGCGTCTTGATTCTTAGAAAACTCGTTCAAAGACAGCTGAGCAAAGTGGACCCAGTTCGATTTGGCAGGATTGATCACTTCCGCCGATAACTATGCTGCGGGTGCCAAGAGCAGCCGCGCTGTCAGAAGCCTGCCCGCCCTCTGCGTCAACTGAGAAGCACAGCTGGTATGATCCTGTCAAAACTTCCCCCAATGCACCAGCACCACGCTGGCACGTCTGCGAAAGTACCTCTGGCGCATTCGGCGGTGCCAAGAATTCAGCCGCCGCCACTACCACCGGGTTGTCCGAGAAATTAAACAAACATAACGCGGCGCCAGCGTCATCCCATCTGACAAACACATAGACGCCCCGCTTCCCGTCTGCCAAGAGCTGCGCAAAATTACCCCTGGAGAAGGCACTCTTCTCACGACGCAATTTGATCAGCGCTCGATAATGCGCCAGCAGTTCCAGATCCCATTCTGATTGCCGCCATTCCATACAGCGGCGGCAGTCGGGATCCTCCCCGCCCTCCATCCCAATTTCATCACCATAATAGATGAATGGCACACCAGGGTACATAAACTGAAAAGCCGTCGCCAGCTTAACTAGCGCACGTTTTCCGGAAAATGCGGTTAAGATTCGCATGCGGTCGTGCGAATCAAATAGATTCCAAAGCGCCGGTGTGACAGAGCTACGCTGAGCCTGCCGCAGTCTCCCCAGCGTATCAGCGAACTCCTCCAACCCAATCTGAGGTTCCCGTTTTGTCAGAAAATCCACACAAAGATGCTGCCAAGGGTAATGCATTACCGTATCGAACTGATCGCCTGTCAGAAAACTCACGGCATCATGCATTACTTCACCAATAATCAAGCACTCGGGATTAATGGCCTTAATGCGTGTGCGAAATTCGCGCCAAAAATCGGGGTGTACTTCGTCGGCGACATCCAGCCGCCATCCGTCCACCGCCAGTTCTCTAGTCCAATACTCGGCTGCCTGAATCAAATACTCGCGCACTGCTGGCTGATCAGTCATCAACTTGGGCATCGAGGCAATACCGCACGAAAAAGTCTCGTAATTCGGCGCACCTGACGCCACGATCGGGTACTTATAAATATTAAACCATGCGGCATACGGAGAGTCCCTGCCGGTGCGAACCACATCTTGAAACGGAGCAAAATCCGAACCGCTATGATTAAAGACGGCGTCCAACACTACCCTGATACCGCGCTGGTGACACTGAGTAACTAACTCGCGGGCAGTCTGCGGATCTCCAAAATGCGGATCTATTTTGTAGTAATCACTTGTATCATATTTATGATTCGATGGCGCGCTAAAAATCGGGGTCAGATAAAGGCAATTCACCCCAAGCCATTCCAGATGGTCCAGCTTGTCAATAATCCCGCGCAAATCGCCCCCAAAGAAGCTCTGCGTCTCCGGCAGCTGCCCCCATGGCCTGACATTCGGAGGATCATTCAGCGGGTCACCATTATAGAAGCGTTCAGGAAAGATTTCATAGACAATGGCTTCCTGCGCCCAATACGGCAGCGCATCCTTGTCATCCCACCACAAATAGGGATACTGGAAGTTCCAGCGCCAAATGGCATCTGGAGAAACATGTTCCGCAAAACCGCCTTCTCCGTACCAGATCTCCCGGCCATTTTCCATCAGGATAAAGTAATAGGCAAACCGCCTGGTCGGCAAGGATATGGTGGCAGTCCAGTACTCATACAAGCCGTCGCGATCCACCGCATTCATGACGCTAAAGCGCCAGTTGCGCGGGTGCTCGTGACGATCGGCGTAGGCGATCGTCACACTATCAATATCTGCTCGCCCAGCCCGGAGCATTACGGCCAGGCTTTCCGGACCGGCTGCCCAGGCGTAGATACCCGCTGGTTCGTGATATATGGCATGCCTGTTCATCGCAAGCAGATCTCCATTTCCCAGTTTGCCGCGCCAGCCGCCTCCTCCGTTCCTACAACGCCTGCGGCGCCTGCAGCGCTCGCAGTGCCCGCAATGCCGTCGTAATGAACCCCAATTAACAGACAACCACGCTCTACATCAAAATACCAGAACCGGCCCGTCATTACACTTTCAGGCGTCGCACCCGGAGCAACAGCATTACCATTGACACTCACGGATACCGGCGGCGTACCCTGCGCAAAGCAGCGCAACACTCTCACTGGCAAAGGCTTATCGTATGGGCCACTCTTGGCCGCCCTGACAGACAACCTTGTGCCATTGCTCTGGAAATCAAAGTGCCAAATCGCAGATTCTCCCTGTTGATAACGCAACGTCCGCCCGTCATCATAATAGAGATCAAAAGCACCAACTGATGTATCCCCCGGGAAAATATCCAGGTATTCAATGGTTGGATCTTGTTCGCCGCTATGATTCATCACAGGTGCCAGCGGCAAAATTGTACCCGATTTCAGGAAAATCGGAATGCGTTCCAGAGGCGCGTCCGCCACGATATCCACAGGTCCCTGCCAAACGCGGCCGCCAAGATAGTCCAGCCACACGCCTTCCGGCAAATAGACATGACGACAGACATCCCCTGGCTTCGTCACTGGAGCCACCATGACACTGTCGCCAAACAAGAATTGATCGAATAGCCGGTGTACCCTTTCGTCTTGAGGATAATCCAGCACCAGCGGACGCATTACCGGGCAACCGGTCAATGAAGCCCGGTACATTAAGGTATAGAAGTAGGGCAACAGTCGATATCTGAACCGGATCGCCTCCCGGCAAATCGCCAGGAATGGCTCCGGCAGCACAAACGGCTCCTGCGCACTGGTACCGATGGCGCTATGATTACGGAAAAGCGGCATGAACACTCCCAATTGGGTCCATCTGGTCACCAATTCGGGATTAGAATTAAACAGAAAACCGCCAATATCACTACCGCAAAATGGCTGACCTGACAAGCCCAGATTCAGACACATTGGGATCGCCATTTCGAGATGCTCCCACCAACTGGAATTATCGCCGGTCCATGTACAAGCATAGCGCTGAATTCCGGAGTAGCCGGCCCGGCTGATTACAAAGGGCCTTTCTCCAGGCTTGTACATCTGAAAAGCCATCACAGAGGCTTCCGCCATCCGATTGGCATACAGATTATGTACCAATTCATGACGCACTTCTTCAAATACGTTGCCATGCAGTGCATCATGCGGCAGCGTCTTATCCGGCGTATCGAAGGCGGCCGGCTCGTTCATATCATTCCAAATCCCCGAGATCCCCGCGTCAAACAAAACGGCATGCTCCTCCGACCACCATTCCCGGGTCTCCTCCCTAAAGAAGTCTGGCAAATGAACTTCTCCAGGCCAGACCTCCACGGTAACAGGTTGCCCATCAGCCTCCCGCACAAAGTGGTTGCCAGCCATACCGCGTAAATAGGGGCCATACTCCTCGTCGATTTTGACACCCGGATCTACAATTGAGACGGCCTTAAAACCCATCTTATTAAGCTTTTGGCATAGCGCATGTGGATCCGGAAAATGCTTCGGGCTGAAAGTAAAGACGCGGAAACCATCCATGTAATGAATATCCAGGTGGATCGCGTCACAGGGGATCTCATTTTCACGCAACCTGGCAGCAACTTCTTCAACCTGCGCCTGCGGACTGTAGCTATAGCGCGATTGGTGATAACCCAGCGACCAAAGCGGCGGCAGCGCCATCCTGCCAGTCAGCCTGGTATACTGCTCAATGACATCCTCCAGACGCGGACCGGCAAAAAAGTAATAGTTCAGGCGCCGTTCCCGGGTGGCCATCGACAGAATTTCCGGCTCTGTCTGGCCGACATCAAAGACAGTTCGGCCGGGGCTATCCAGGAACACACCATAAGCACCCGCTTTAGAATGCGCGATATAAAACGGAATCGACATGTACAGGCAATCAGTAGACTGCAGATACGGATTGACATCGGTGTTCCACATTTCCAGCCTCTGGCCCCGCTTATCCAAGTAGCCAGTTTTTTCGCCAAAGGCGTAAAAATGCTCGTCAGCTTTGATTATATTGCGGCAGACTGCGCCCAGTCCCAGCCAGCCAACGCTGCCACTGGCGATGCTGTTGCTGTTAAAGTAATCAACCCTAAGCGGATTCTTAGTGACTACCACGCGGAGCTTATCCGATGCCAGCTCAACCCGGTCACCCAGGTCAGTCACAGCAATCTGTAAATCTTGCGCTCCGCTATAGATCACAGCACGGCTATCCGGCGCAATAACGTCCCCGTCATGCGGCTGGTCGGGCATCATCGAAAAATGCACAATTTCATGATCCAAAAATTTAATGGTGATCTGCGCCATATTGGCAGAAAAAACTGCGCCACCGGCGCGTTTTTCATAAGCCACCATTGCATTAATCGGTTTAAATGCAGCGTGATCTGGCAGTTTTAAGCCCGTGTTCAAGAATAATACCCCTTCCGCATGCTGGATTGTCGAATCACCAATTCGGCAGGTACGATCCGATTCTTTCCGGTAAATTCATTTTGTATTCCGCGGATCAACATCTTCGCTGCCTGCCGCCCCATCTCGAAGATCGGGATGCGCACCGTCGATAAGGCCGGTTCCATAATACTAGAGATTAGATCATCATTGAATCCTATTATGCCAAGTTCCTCCGGGCAATTGATGCCGAATTTGCGTGCGCCTTTCCAAACCCCAACTGCCAGCGTATCATCCATCGCAAAGATAGCGTCTGGCCGATCCGCCTGGCCCAGCAGCTTCTCACTGGCAGCCGCACCGGCTAGCGTTGTGGATTCGGAGCAAATAACCCATTCTTTCCTGATCTCGATACCGCACCTGGTAAGCGCGTTTTTATAGCCCTGCAGCCGGTCCATGGTCACTACTAAATCAGGACTGCCACCCACGCAGGCAATGCGTGTATAGCCCTGATCCAGCAGATGAGTCACTGCCATATCAGCGGCAGCAATATTATCATTATTAACAGACGGGACATCACTTCCGGGAACCCGACCAATCACCACAAAAGGAAAACCCTCCTGCGCCAGGGCGCTGATCAGGGTGTCATCCATGCGTGAAGCCGCATGGATGACACCTTCCACACGCTTGTTTCGAAAGAGGTTTAATACCTGACTGCACTCTTCCTCGCGAGATATGCTGGATACCAGCAGCACATGATGCTTGTCCGCATAAGCCTGTTCAGTAATTCCGCCGATCAATTCAGCGAAAAAAGGAATCGCCATCGCCGTGCGTGGCGCGCGGGATAGAACCAGCCCGATCGTATTTGATTTTTGATTAACCAAGCTGCGTGCGATGGCGTTAGGGTGATAGCCCAACTGCTCCATGACCTGCAAAACTCGTTGGCGGGTCGGCTCGCTGATTCTGCAATCCCCGGTTAAAACCCGCGAAACAGTTGAAGCTGATACACCAGCCTCCGCAGCCACATGTTTAATTGTCACTGGCATTTAAGATCAACCCTTTACAGCGCCGCGTGTCAGACCAGAAACCAGATGCTTTTGCAGGAACCAATAGAGGATCACGATCGGTAACGCACCGATCAAGGCCGCCGCAGCAAACACACCCCACCGCTTGGCATATTGATCAGCGATAAATGTCTGCAGCCCGACCGCCATTGTTAGATTATTGGTATCAGCCAATAACACGCGAGCGATTACAAACTCCGAATAAGTCGCCATGAATTGCAGAAAAAACACAACCACCAGAATTGGCCGAGCCAGCGGCAGGATAATGCGCCAAAAAATCTGAAAATGCGTAGCGCCGTCAATCATCGCCGACTCTTCCAGCGATTTTGGAATGGTATCGAAGAAGCCCTTCAACAGCCAAACATTGGCACCCATCGCCCCTCCCAGATAAACTAAAATCAGCCCGGCATGCGTATCAAGTCCCAAAGCAGGTATATAATCGCCAATCATGAAGATAATCAGATAAATGGCAACCATCGCCAGCATCTGCGGAAACATCTGAATCAGCAAAATAGCAAACAGGCCACTACGGCGTCCTTTGAAACGTAATCTGGAAAAAGCGTAAGCCGCCAAGGCTGTAATCAAAACGACCAAGGTGGCTGTGACAATACACAGCTTAAAAGTATTCAGAAACCAAATTCCAAAAGGATGCTGCTCACTCTGGAACAGTCTCTGAAAATTAATGAAAGAAGCATTCGGCGGGATCAGCTTTTGCCCGGCAATTGAATTGGCAGGATCCAATGAAGCGGAAATGATCCAAACTACCGGAAAGAGCGCAAAAACGATGCAAACCCATATTAAAGCATGACGCCAGAATCTGTTCAGGAAATTCGCGAAGAAACGCTTGATACTGCGATGACCTTGTTCAGCCATTGTCATTGACCTCCTCAAGCGCACCAGTAAAGCGGAAATTGAACCAGCTTATTGTGCCGACGATTAGGAAAATCAGGATGGAAACTGCGGACGCTAATCCGTACCGGCCTCCGCTGCCGCCTTCAAAAGCAAGACGGTAAGTATAAGTGATCAGAATATCTGTGGCACCAGTCGGGGTCAGAGCACCTGCAATCGCAGGCCGGCCTTCAGTAACCAGATAGATAACAGAGAAATTATTAAAGTTGAACGCGAAACTCGCAATAAGCAATGGCGCCAATGAGACAAGCAAAAGCGGAAAGGTTATTTTCCAGAACTGATGCCATCCGGAAGCACCGTCCACGGTGGCAGCTTCATACAGATCGGTGGGAATGCTCTGCAAGGCACCTAGCGAGATGATCATCATATAAGGGAACCCCAGCCATAGATTTACAATAATCAAAGCGACCTTGGCCCAGAACGGATCTTGTAGCCAGGGAATGCTCATGCCCAGTACATTATTAATCAGGCCTACTTCTGTATTGAACATGCCACGCCAGATTAATGCCGAAATAAACGCGGGCAGTGTGTAAGGAATAATCAGTAGCACCCGGTACAAGCCCCGCAGCTTAAGTTTAGCATCATTAAGCAGCACTGCCAATAGCAGGCCTAACGCAAATGTAGTAACCACGCTTAAAATCGCCCAGACAATAGTCCAGGAGAAAACCTGCCAGAAGGGTCCGGCGATGCGCTTATTTGTCAGCAGACTGGTAAAATTACGCCAGCCAACCGTCGTGCGAAAACCAACATCGAGTGTTTCCCCGGAATCTGATACAAAACTGCCGTCCAAAACACGATAAGCGGTGCCATCTTCCAAATCTGTCAGTGTATCAGAAGCAGCGCTGTACTCAAACTGCGGTACATACGAAGCGAACTGATCCATGCTGCGCATTTTCAGGTATACATCCGTCCGATTATCAAGATGATCATCATACTGGAACACGAGTTTCTCAAATTGTCCAAGGTATGAGAAAACTTCCAGTCCGCCAAGACGGCCCAGATTGCCAATCTTATCGAAAACCCCATCACCATCTTCATCAACCAGCTCGAGGGGTGACTCTGCCAATGAATAAAGCGTCTGTTCATATCCCACAAGTTGCCTGCCGTCCGGATCAGTCAACAGCACTGCGAACTGTCCGGCATTATCAGTATAGTATTCTGGCGTGTAAACCGGCAGATTCTCTTGAAGTAAATAATGGTGGGTATATTGATCAACCGCTTGAGCTTTAGTAAGGATATGCCCTGTTCCGAAGTTGGTAAAAGCGACATAAACGGTGTAACCGATTGGAAAAATCACCATTATCATCATAAATAAAAGACCAGGTAACATAAAACGGAGCGGAAGCGCTTTTTTGGACAGAAAAGCATAATCAATCCCAGCGGTGGCAATCACCAGCACGCCCAAAAGGATCCACTGGCTATCGCCCCAGAGGATTGGAATTGCCCAAAGCGCCAAGGCGTTTAAGAGTCCCAACAGAATAATCTTGGTAATCATGAGTCCTGCTTTGACTGGCTGCCTGCCGGCGTGATTGGTGTTATACGTATATGTAGAATGCGCCACCTTTTTCAAAGCCTTCACCACCGTTTTAGAGTGGTGCCGATGCGTTTCCGCACCGGCACCTGCTACTTTATTTATACCAGAAAGGCAGAGTAAACGCTTCTCTATTAAGGTTATTTTTGAGGTTATTGTCCCTTAATTGTAGCAATAATCTGAGTAACCGCTTCGTCAAGAGCTTTTTGCGGAGTCATTTTGCCGTTGAAAATGAGTTCAAGAGCATTGCTCCAAGCTGTCCAGACGGAAGCCATTTCCGGAATGGCGGGCATCGGAATACCAGCATTTGCGCTTTCAAATGTGCCAATAATGTCCGGATCGGTGATCTTGGCGGCGAGTGCCAAATGGGCAGTCGGACGCGGATCTTTATTAAAGAGAGCATTCATGGTCGCTTCAGTGGCAATATAATCATTCAGGAATGCTTTAGCTAGCATTTTGTTCTTGCTGAAAGAACTGATCATAAAGCCCTGTACGCCGACGAATGGACGTGGCGCTTTGCCATCAATCATCGGGATTTTGGTAAAGCCATAATTGACTTTTGCTTCCCTGATTTCAGCAATTGCCCACGGGCCGGTCACAATCATACCCATTCGGCCTTCTTTGAAAAGGCTCATCATTGTCGGGTAATCAATACCTGTAGGCATAATGCCTTCTTTAATCAATTGTACCAAGAGTTCCAGACCGCGCACAGCACCTTGGTTGTTGAGGCCGACATCCAACGGGTTGAGTGTGCCATCGGGGTTGGTTCCAAAGACATATCCGCCGGCAGCGCTCATCATCGGGAAGGTGTGGTATGGATCTGGCTGCGGAATAACGAAACCATATTTCTTATTGGCCTTGTCAGAAATCTTGCGGCCGATTGTAAGTAGTTCGTCCCAGGTTTTCGGGGGATTCGGTACTAAGTTCTTGTTGTAGAATAATCCGATTGACTCAATGGCATACGGTACGCCATAGAGGTTTTTCCCCCAGGTGAACGCGTTCAACGCGACTGGTGAAAAATCTTTTTGTTTCGCGAAATCGATCGGCGCAATCAGGCCATTTGTTACTAACTGACCCAACCAGTCGTGAGCACCAACGATAATATCGGGGCCTTTACCAGCGGGAGCAGCGACTGCCAGCTGATCGCGGATGTCGCCAAATCCGAGTTCCTGTACTTCTACCGGCACTTTATACTTGGCGGTAAATTCTTTGGCCAAGTCTGTCACTACAGTTGTGCGCAGTTCATCAGCCCAAATAAGGAGTTTGCCTTCAGTGGATGCTGTGGCAGTCAGTGCCGCCCCAACAACAGAGAGGAGAATCAATGCCAAAACGACAAACCTTTTCATAAAATGAAACCTCCTCGATTTACCTTCTTATTCCATCTGTTCTGAGCTGTTCGGAAATGTACCGACAACCACCTCCCAATGTTTGAATGACATAGCCACAACATAGAACAAACAGGGTGGATAGATAAATGGATAGGATAGGTGCAGTGAAACGCGAAACTAAACTGGACCAAGGTATTGCATTATGGACCGAGGTACCTTCTGGGCTAAATTATGTTCGGACCAAGTCATATTCAAGATATTTGAGTAGTGGACGGGATCCTCTGAGGTAAGAATATGTTATTCATGTTATTCAAACGTTTGCATAGTAATAATACGCCATCCATCTGAGGATTCCTTTTCATAATTATGAAATTCCTGGCGAAATTTTCTCAGATAAAAAATGGCCTCCAAGACTGGGCAAATACGCCAGGCTGAAGGCCGAAAAATCAACTTCTCATTTGGAAACAGCTGCTTTAGAACACTACTGCCTGGCCGTCTTTACGTGGTTCGCTGCCGGCAATTAGCACGCCGCTTTCCGGATCGCGCCAAATCATCTGGCCGCCTCCAAAGCCAGCCATTTCCGCTGAATACATAACGCGGTGTCCCATCCGGGCCAACTCACGGACGGTTTCGGGAGAGATGCCTGCTTCAACTTCAACTTTATGATCATCGAACACACGTACCCGAGGACAATCGATGGCTGCCTGTGGATTCAGTCCGTAATCGACGATGCCGGACACAACCTGCAAATGACCTTGCGGCTGCATGTCTCCTCCCATAACGCCAAATGCGCTAAGAGGCGTACCGTCTTTCATGATAAATCCCGGAATAATGGTGTGGTACGGGCGTTTCCCAGGCGCGTATTCATTGGGGTGTCCTGGTGTGAGTGAAAATCCAGCGCCTCTGTTTTGCAGTGAAATGCCGGTTCCGGGGACTACAATGCCGGAACCGAATCCCATATAATTGGACTGGATAAAAGAGACCATCATCCCATTGCCGTCCGCCGTACAGAGATAGACGGTATCGCTGCTGCCCGGCAGACCGGGTTTGAGATCTGTAGAGGCTTTAACGGGATCAATTTCTGTCCGGCGCGTGGCGGCGTAATCCTTACTGAGCAAGGCTGCAGTCGGTACTTCGGTAGCTCGCGGGTCAGCCACATAGGCATGTACATCGGCAAAGGCGTATTTCAGCGCTTCAATTACCAGATGCAGGCGCTGCGAGGATAGTTGCGGCAGGCGCGCCTGTTCCCAACCTTCGAGAATATTAAGAGCGATCAGCGCGGTTATACCCTGACCGTTTGGCGGTATCTCCAAAATATCGTAGCCGCGGTAATTCGTTGAAATAGGCTCCACCCATTCAGGCCGGTGCGAGTTGAAATCTTCCAGCGTAAGATAACCGCCTGTCTTTTCAGAGTGCGCGACAATTTCGCGTGCCAATGCGCCGCAGTAAAACTCCTCCCCGGCTGATTCAGCTATTAAGCGCAGCGTGCGGGCCACTTCCGGAAAGCGGAAGATGGTGCCGGGCGCAGGCGCATGTCCGTTTGGCAGAAACACGCGTGCAAAATCAGCATTACCGGCAAAACGTCTCTCGGATGCGCGCCAATACCCGGCAATTACCGGAGGGACCGGATATCCATTTTCGGCATATTCCAAAGCGGGCTTTACCATTTCGGTCAATGGCAGCGAGCCAAATTTGGCCGCCATCTCCACCCATGCGGATACTGCGCCAGGCACGGTGACCGGCAGCCATCCCGCAATGGGCATTTGGGATAAACCCTCTTTCCTAATTTTGTGCGCGTCCAGCTGTGCAGGCGATTTTCCGGAAGCATTCAGCCCATGGATCTTTTTCCCGTCCCAAATCAGGGCAAAGGCATCGCTGCCCAAACCATTGGAAGTCGGCTCCACAACGGTTAACGCAATCGCCGCCGCTATTGCCGCGTCGACGGCATTGCCACCTGCTTGCAGCATACGCATGCCTGCCTGGGCGGCCAGCGGCTGACTAGTAGCAACCGCCCCTCTGAGTCCCATCATTGGGCTTCTGCGGGAAGCATATGGCTGTGCGTAACTGAACGGGAACATCGGATTTTGTGAATTCTTTGAGACCATAGCGGTCCCTCCTCTGCCTAAATGAAATCGTCGTGATGATGCTTTCGCCCAATCCAATGAGCATTCCTGCGATTCGCCCGCCACTGGCAAATCCACGGCCAAGCCGTTGCCAGTGCAAAGATTAGCAACGCAACAACGTTAAGAACCTTTCCGATCGAGACATCGCGCTGAAGCAAGCCAATTTTCCCCAACAGGTAAGTCCAGTCATGCTCCCCACCGCCCACCAATGGCAAAACCCGTGCCCGGGCATCAGCGACGTAATTGCTGACATTTAGCAGGGACTGGCCTAGCCACATTACACAGAATTGAGTGGCGAACCTCTTCTCGTGTCGATGAAAATAAAATGCCAATAAGCCCGGGATGACCAATTGGAGGAGTGTCCCAGCCAAAGCGACAATAAACTCAGGCATAAATCCCAGAATGAGATGCCCTGCTTCGTGAAAGATCAAATTGACTCCGTCAAAAAAGGTCCACTTCCCGCGCTGAGAAAAGAAAAACAATCCGGCGACGGCGATCACAGCCGACCCAATCATCGTCCATTTATTAATATCGACTTCCTCCGTATTGTCGCCATAGCTTTCATCTGCCCGCTCTGGCCTTCCCTCATCTGCCTCGTTCGCAGGCACAGTTTTATCGGATGTTGCCTTCTCGGATGCGGTCACTTTAGCCGCGATCAAAGGCAATATCTCGGACAACATGCCTGTTCGCGCACCGTCTTCGGTGCGAATAGAGGTTGTCTGCTGCATATGTCCCTGCTCCGACAGATCTCGCAACTCATCTTCACTAAAAGGACCCAATGCATCATTCCCCTGCAGCACAAAATAGCGCATCAGCATGTCCCTCCTCATTATGGTGCACCTGGGCTAATCTAAAA
>ENA-UOOK01003994-UOOK01003994.1-fermentation-metagenome-genome-assembly--contig:-NODE-3994-length-16243-cov-4.012911_pt1 | contig 16243 bp, 8 predicted proteins | sample MGYA00245777_ERZ724023 | MGnify/ENA primary metagenome ERZ724023 (study PRJEB28704, sample SAMN03018312) | fermentation metagenome | biome: anthropogenic terrestrial biome; feature: soil; material...
ATTAACAAAAATTACATTAGTCAATATAAATTTAAAAAAGGCATGTCTTTGGGCGCTTTAAATTTATATTTGAACAGTTTATTTTTTTAATCCCCCTAATAAAATAATAAAATGTTGACTCTAAATGAGTTTTTGCAACAGAATCAATCTTACATTTATATATATTCTTCCAGAGTTTATTTATGCATGAGCCAAAGGGGACGTTTTGTTTGCCACACTTTTTTGCATTATTTTTGAGTGTGGCGAACAAAACGTCCCCTTTGCTCTTAGTCTGCCCTCAAAATGTCCACTCCTAAAGCCTTCAATTTATCATCAATCCTTACATAGCCTCTATCTATATGTTCAATATCTTCTACTTCAGTTGTTCCTTCTGCAGAGATCCCTGCTATTATTAAGGCAGCGCCAGCCCTAAGATCAGTGGCTTTTACCTGAGTGCCCATAAGTTTTCCCTTTCCTTCTATAACAGCACTTCTACCTTCAATTCTAATGTTTGCACCCATTCTTTTTAGTTCACTTATATGCATAAATCGGTTTTCAAATATTGTTTCAACGATCATACTTGTTCCTCTGGCTCTAGACATAAGAGATGTCATCTGGGCTTGCATGTCTGTTGGGAATCCAGGGTATGGATGAGTTTTTATATCGACTGCTTTTAGTTTTCCAGAAGAAATGATATGAAGGCTTGTAAGTTCCTCAGCAATTTCAACGCCTGCTTCTCTTAGTTTAGCACTTACTGGCTTTAGATGATCAGGTACAATATTTTCAAGAATTATATCCCCTCCAGTAATAGCTGTAGCAGCCATAAAGGTTCCTGCTTCAATTCTGTCAGGGATGATTGAATATCTGGTAGCCCTTAATCGCTCTACGCCATTTATCTTAACTGTATCTGTTCCTGCTCCTTTAACATCCGCACCCATAGATATTAAATACGAAGCCAAATCAACAACTTCAGGCTCGGTAGCAGCATTTTCTATTACAGTTTGTCCATCTGCTAGCACAGCAGCCATTAAAATATTTTCTGTTGCTCCTACGCTTGGAAAATCAAGGTAGATTTTAGCCCCTTTAAGCTTCTTCCGAGTTTTTACCTCCACATCTCCATGTCCTTGATTTATCTGGGCACCCATGGCAGCAAAACCTTTAAGGTGAAGGTCAACGGGTCTTGTTCCTATAGCACACCCACCTGGAAGAGGGATTTTTGCGTATCCTGTTTTGGCTAGAAGAGGTCCTGCAATAAGGAAAGAAGCTCTCATCTTATGTACAAGTTCATAGGGAGCCACAGTATTTGTAATTTTATCGGATGAAATTACAAGAGTATTATCTTTATCAAGCAACTTGACTTTCGACCCTAGAACTTCCATTAACTGGCACATAATTATTACATCATTTAAAAATGGAACCTCTTCAATTACACTTTCACCTTCTGCTAAAATAGAGGCTGCTATAACTGGTAATGCTGAATTTTTTGCACCGCTTATTCTTACTTTCCCTTTTAATTCTTTAGATTCATTTATAATAAATTTAGCCATTATGTTCTCCCTTCAATAGAGGTTTAATGTGATCCAGGTGTAGCTAGCCATATATAAGTTTTTTGTTCATAATCATTATATCTTATCTCAATATCAATGTTACTTTTATATCCATCATTAGTAATGAAATTACTAATTAATGGGGTGTAAGCTGACACACTGATAAAATTTTGTCTTGCATAATTTCCCACTTTGTTTGCTCCTGCTGTGTCAAATATATTTTTGCATATTTCGTTCATTCTTATATAACTCATTTTACCTTGAAAACTACCTGTAATACAGGAATTAATTGTAGCTTTAACTTTATGCTTTTTAAATACAGCTTCAATAGCTTTCCTAATAGGGGGCAGTCTATAATAAGAAAATTCTCCAGTCAAATCCAGAGACAAATTTATTTCTTTATATATATCCTCAATATTATCAGACGATTTTTCCTTCAAAAACTCAACAATAATAGCAACATTTTCATCATTATCTGCAGCTCCATTAAATTCCATTTTTTTCATTAAATCATTTTCAAATACATTAAAAGGCATTTCTTCTATTTCAAGCGCTTTATAAATATCCATCAATAACCGTTCTAAATACTCTTTTTTTTCATATTTATTATTAAGTATTGCATTAAAATAAATCTCATTATTCACATGATTTGCACCTGAGCTTATAAAAGGCTCTAAAAGAGCTTCCTCTGGTACTGAAAAGACTTTACGAATTTTAATATTAAAATTTGAAAATAATAATATTGATACTGTAATTAGGACTACAGAACTTAATATAATAATTTGAAATAAATGTTTTTTTTTCATGTATATCCCCCTCATTAAAGCTATCAATCTACAAGCAAATATTTAGAGCAAGGCACTCTAATATGATTATTGCCCCTCTTGAGATGTGATATACATTGTAAAATTTAAAAGCTAAGTTTAATAATTGTTAGTGTTCCATTAAATTTCTCCAATTAATTTTAAAACCTTTTCAATGATACCTATAAATTCACCTCTTAATATAACAGCATCAGGTTCTAGCATGTCACTTAGCCTCTCTGACATGAAACCATTTTGAACTGCAAATTTTACTTTATTTAAAACAGAGACAGATACTTTATTCATATCATCGAAGGGGTATCTGCTTTCAGCTCCTGGTGATGCTTTCCTACCAGTTTTTAATTCATATATTCTAGTAGCCGCAGAAAGGGCTTTTTCTCTTGTACAACCTTTATTCGGGTTGTTCATATCATCTATATCAATAATTCCACTTCTGAAAGCGGCCCTAAGATACTGCTCATCATAATCATAATCCATTACATCCAATACAAATTTAACAGTATCATCTATAGAAAGATCCTTTCCGGGATAAAACAACCCGCCTGATATGCTTTTTAAAGGATGCACAGATGCAACATTATTTATGGCAGCTTGATATCTGCTTGAACTTATATCATCAAACTTATCTCTTGAATAATTGGCTAATGCAGTTTCGCCAGGAGTATAAATATTTAAAGAAAGCTGCCAAATATCACTATCCGACTCATATAAAGTTTTAGTTTCGATCTTTTCCCATATTCCCAATGTATGATTGTACTTTACTCCCGTTATAGAATCCTCACCTGGTTCATTAATTTTCGGAGAATTATATATCATCTGTATAGGTCTAGCGAAGCTATAAACAGGAATATATAGTTGCCCTTTTAATGCTCCTACTTTAATGCCTGTAAAACCAGTTTTAAGTTCTGCATATTTATCAGCTTTTATTTGCGGATTGGATTTATTGTCTATAGATATAATAATTTCGTAATCAAAATTACTCAATCCATTTAAGCCGCTTAAGCTGTTTTTTGTGTTTACATCCTGAAATATTCCTGAAGGTAAAACTAATTTATTATTAGGGTTAATAATTATTATGTTTTCTTTTAATTGTTCTGTTGCGTTAAACACTCTATTTGATATTACTAATTTTATATGTTTTGTTGATGCTGGAGCATCAAGTAAATCAATTATGTAATCAAGAATGTTGTCATTTCTCATCTCTTGTATAAATCTATCTGCATTTACGCCTTGGATGCGTATACTCAAAACATCATCCTTGTTTATATATTCCCTTACTATATAATCTCCCTTTATGGTATCTTCAACATATTCATCTGAATCATAATCAGACTTGCTTCGCAAAGTTCTGGCTGTTACGATTTGTGTGGGTTCAGACAATAGATTCTTTTTTGAATCATATGCATACAATCTTGCATAATATCTAAAATTAGACCTTAGTGCACTTACCTTAAACTCAGATACCTTTCCAGCATTAATTTCTACTGTTCCTTTATAATCAATGTTTTCTGAAATTTCAAGTATATATTCAATATTTTCGTTGTCTGTTTCCATAATCCACTCATATGTAATACTATCTATACTAACAGCATCTGAAACATTTTTCACCCCAAAACCCCTTGGCATTTCAGGGGGAGAGTATGGTAAAGTTTTTACAGCTAGAGAATCACTCCAATCGGAACTGATCTTCTCAGTTGGCGAAGTTTCTGCTTTGATCCAAAAATAGTACATTGTTTCTTGTTCTAATTCATTAATTTTATAATATGTAGAATAGAAAAGATCTTCTGGCTTAATTTCTATTTCTTTATTAGCAGAATTAATATTATCTTTTGTTCCATATTTAATATAATAATTGTAACCTACCTTAAAATCCCATGAAAGATCTACATAATCATCTCCTGGATAATAATAAGTAAAAACAGGTATAGTAGGTTTTTCAACCGGGATAGTAAATATAGGATTTGTTGTAATTATTATAGGATCTGAAGGTTCTGATAGTGCGTTATACTCTGTTCTTGCAGCTCTTATCCATATTACATAGGATGCATTTGGTTTCAGGTCTGATATTGTTATATCAATGTTATGATTTTTCCCATCAGGATTTAAATCAGAATCTTCAAAGGGATCATTAGGTTGGGTTGGAAAATTCTTCACTTTATTTGCAGGCAACTTTATTATATCATTATATGTCATACCTTCCTGATGTTCTATGCATCCAACATCAAGAGATACACCTCTGTCATATTGAACAATTCTGTAATTTTTTACGTGTGCGCCTTTTTCTAAATCAACTAAAGTCCCAGCATCCAGATCATTGGGCTCAATGTACTCCCATTTACCTGTTCCAATGTTGTAAAGCTCATACCATTTGTCTTTAAGCTGAATTATAGCAGTTGTTCCTGTTACCATAAACTTACCTGGAGACTGAGGATCTTCCTTTAATTTTAAGGGTGGTCTTCCTGGTACCACAGGCTGAGCTGATATATCCTCAGTGGGAGTCTTTATAACTCTTATCGCTGGTTCTGATGATATTGTTTTCTCTTCTAAATTTTCCTTGTTATAGTCTATAAATGATTTTTTTGCAATTACTCTAAAATAATACACAGAATTAGGATTCAAGTTGGAAAGTACATATTTGTAACCAATTAGATTGCTTCCATCTAAAACATAATTTTGTTGAGTCATTTTAACAGAATCTGCCACTTTATTCTCTAATGCGGGGTTATCTATTGTGTTTGGATCTTCAATTAGCCATATATCATATCTAATGTTAGTATCTATCTCTCCTTTACCTGTCTCAGGCAGTCTCCATAATATTGTTGCCTCATCAGGCTTGAGTTGATCATCATAACTTATTATTATATCATCTCTTCTTCCTTTAAATTCATTAACTAGCTCAGGCTTGGAAGGACTAGATGGTACCTCTGATTCTTTTATAATAATTTTATCAGATTCAATCTTTATTCCGGGATAAAGCTCCTCCCCATTTCTCGTTACAAAAGCCCTTATAATAAAATAGTAGTTGTTTTCATCCTCTGGAGAGAGTGTAGTAATAAAAACTGTATCATCCACAGCCGCCACATAGTTGGGGAAATCATTCGAATCCAAAATTCCTCTATATATGTGATAGGACACTTCAACATCCCCTGTGTTAAGACCTGTTACTACAGGATTCCATTCAATTTTCCATATAGTGCCTTCTGATGTAGAAGACATCTTGGTGGTCTTAGCCAGGATATAGCTACTTACTGCCACAACATTGCTTTCATTTGAACGTTTAAGCTCATTATCAATAATATCCGGTACTATTTTGACATAATAAACCCTTCCAGGATCTCTAACTGTGTGAACATATTCCAGTTTACCATCATCTTCATTCACTGTTACAGGTCTTCCAACGCCAATATCATTACTTTCAATATATATGGCAGGTGTATTTGTGAAGCTTTTGTCTTCGGAAATATATAACTTGTACTTGATTCTACTGCTAGAATCCCATACATCATCCCATATAATTTTTATTTGCTTTACTCCATGAGGATAAGCTTCCAATTTTATGCCTGTTAAGAATTTTACCATATTTGAAGATAAAGATTCCTTGCTTTTATATACAATGTCACTCAATTCCTCTGTATATGTATAATATGCTTTCGCATAAGTATAGTATATAGTTCCTGAGGAAAGCCTATCCATTCTTAGAGATAAAGATGAATTAGAATTTGCAATTACATTTTCCTTTTTTAGTATAATAGGCTTTGTTTTTTTATATGGTTTGGAAATCTCTTGGAGATAAAAATTCATATATTTATTAATAACAATATTAGGTACAGGGTTCTCTAAAGAATCCCACCTTAAATCAACATAGTATTCGTCATACTCGTTATATCCTATTGGTGGTTCAATATTAGGAGGTGTGTTGTTAATAGGCTCAACTCTAAGCTTCTTAGGTTCAGGTTGAGTTGGAATATCGGCAGCCTGAACAGAAGATAAATTTAGTATTAAAATATTCACCACTGTACTTAATATAGTTATAAGTAAAATTAATTTTTCTTTTCTCATGTTTAACTCCTTTATAATGGCTTGCATGTACTGCATGGGGACACTCTTCTCTCGAGTGGTAGGTATTCCTTTTGCGTTGGCTTGCATGTACTGCATGGAGACACTCTTCTCTCGAGTAGCAGGTATTCCTTTTGCGTTGAAGAGTGTCCCCATGTAAGGTATGTTTATTTTAGCTGTTCTAGTGCTTTCGCAAAAGAAGCCATGATTTCTCCACGGGTTATATGTTTTTCAGGTTCAAAATATCCCGTATTATTTGTTTTCATTATGTCTTTCTCTAGCAAGAACATGACATTTTTGTAATATTTGCTATCTATTTCATCTTCATCTTTAGCCAGCCCATACTTTGGCAATCTAAGCCTGTCAAACTCTATCCCTGCCTTTATACCATACATTTTAGCAATAAGAGCGGCTCCTTGCTGCCTTGAAACATCCTTTATCGGAGTATTGGCATTTAGTATATCATCAATTCCAAGTTGTTTTGTCTTATTCTTTATATCAGAGGTAGTACTTTGGTATGCTCTGTCCATTACAGTTTCATATAATAGTATGGCTTCTTTCATTGACACAGGCTGTTGTGGATAAAGAGAACCACCCTGTAACTGAAAGATTTTTTCTACATCAAATTTCGCAAAAAAGTCCACTATATATGCTTTATCAGGATAATCAACTGAGATATCCCCATATGTCCTTTTTTCTTGCAGGATAACATATTTGCCAGGCTCGGAAATTGTGAAGTTGACAAGAGAATCTTTCCAAGTAATATTTTGTACTACTTTAGACCATTTGTTACTATCCTTGTAAAGAGTAAAAGGGTTTTTCATACCTCCCGCAGTATCAATTCTATTTACTCGCTCCTGATCTGTAGTGTTGATAAAAGGAAGTTTTACAACCATTGGGCTTCCCAAAGTATTTACATGGGTTTCAGCTTCCTTAACCCGTGCTGATTGTAATGTATTTTGAATATAAACAGATAGTTCTTTTTCCATTTGCAGCAGAAGACCATCCATGTAATCTTCAAGCCGTTTATTATCCTTTATTGCCCGTCCATAGTAATTCATAATATAGTTGGCTTTCTCTGTAACCATACCTGTCTCTTTGTTATATAACTTGTTTTGTATGGCTTTACTTACTTGCTCATAAGTCTTAGACATGCCAATAACCTTTATTTCAAGATCATATATGGGAGAAACAATTTGTGTGCTTTCAGGGAATCCATAATATGTGTTGTCCTCATAATATATGTTGTCTCTAGATATTTTCAATTCAATAATAGATCCGTTAACCCCCTTCTCTTCTAATACTGTCTTAACTCTTGAAGTCTTTAATATATCCAAAGTTTTTGCTCTTATGGTCCATGACCCTCCAAGTATGCTGATCTCCATCTCTTTATTGTTTGTATTTAAAGCATCTTTTATATTAATGGGTATATAAATTGTGCTTACTTCCGTATCTAAAGGAATATCTTTTATATCAAGCACAAAGGTTGTATCCCAAGTGTTTTCAATGTAGTTTGCGATTCTTTCTCCTTTTAGCAGAATCACATATTCCGAGCTATCCCAGGTATTTACCTTCCAGTAAAGGCTATCTTCAAATTTATCGATTTTATCTGTAAAAATTACTTCTTCCTTTTCTTTATCCTCCTCATCGTCATAGTCTTTCTGGCTAAACTCTGTACGCAAAGATATAGGTCCTATATATTTAGAGTAAGAAATAATGGTTGAATCAAGAGGGTCTATCCTTATTGCTCTAACCTTAACATAATATTTCGTGTTTGGCTCAACAGGTAAATGACTCACAGTGCCATCGGAAAGTTTATTAGGAATTGATTTTACTCTGGCATAGTATACACTGTTATCGTTCCCCACCGTTTTAGGCGTCTTTTCCATGTAATAGGGGAGTTCACGATCGTATTTATCGGTAAAGGTATGTAAATCAATGTCATTTAAGATAATATAATCACTGTCATTTTCACGCAAAATGGCAACTTCATACTTGTATCCTTCATTCCCCATCCATTTTACATCAAACTCATAGCATCCATTTCTAGTATAGATACTTTCATTTTTATAAACAGGATTTGTTTTATTAGCTCCCAGGAACACTTTTACACTGTACTCCGAATCGGCTTTTAACTTTCCAATCCTTGCATAAAATACCTCCCCATCTCGTATAATAGTTATATTAGCTTTATTTACCTGCTTAAAATCAATATCATTCGGGCCTTTAATATATACAGTGTAATCTTCAGCTTTAAATCTGGAATCATACTCTGTCCAGAAAAAACCGACTTCATAATCTATAACTGGTTCAATGAGAAGTGGCATCTCAATAAGGGCTGTAGTTACAGGTATTGATACCCATGCACTTTGCTTGTCATTAATTCTGGCTCTTATACTAAAATAATAAAGTCTATTAGGAAAAAGCCATTCATCTATTTTTAATGTAAAGGTATTTGACACTTTGTCATATACAAATCTGCCATTCTGTATGTCTTTTTCGGGGTTTAAGATAAAGGTGCTACTATTCCCATCACTGTCTTTATTTCCAAAATGAGATATGAAACTTTTATACATAGAGTCATTCTCATATTCAATTTTATCTGCCTCAGGCAAAACCTTTTCTGAAGTACATATAACTTCGTAAACTGGTTGTGTCTCTAAGCGTGTCCATTTAAAGGAAACACTTGAACCTGATACCAGAAAATTACCTTCTATATCTGTGCTTACAATGAAGTCCGCAGGAGCTAAAGGGTTTCTTGATGATTCATCAGGGTCCTCAAGTGAGCCTTTCAAGGTTGTTGCAGATACCACAGGAGTAGCAAAGGATTCTTTATGGAGTGACTCTCCTTCAATGACAAGTCTGGTTTTTAGCATAAAATAATATATAGTATTTGATCTTAAATCTGCACCAAAGATTTCATAAGGGTCAATATCATTTTCTGTGCCAGGATTGTTATCTGGATCATATTTATTAACATCTTTTGTAAATTCACTTATGGATACTCTAATACTTTCTGTTGACGGATCCTCAGTACCAATAAATATAACATCTCTATTCCGATATTGAGTCGTCCCTATCTTTACAAAGGAATCATCAGCTGTTCTCGTACTCATATACAAATCGTAGTAAAGAGCTTTTTCTTTATTTGTATCAGGAGTATAATGCTTCCAATCTATTTTGAACTTATCAAATATAAGTTCAACACGGTTTTTATCCTTTCCATCTATATTCTTGTATATTTCATTTTTATCTATAACGAGATTTGAAGGTGCTGGTACTTCCCTTTCTGTTTCAGATAAAGTGGTAAAGCTCTTAATTATTGACATATCAGACATTCTGTCAAGATTGGAAGAACCTGCATCAATAGCTCTTGTTGTATATATTTGAGCATAATATATCTTGTTAGGTAAAAGGAAGTTGGGATACTTATCAGGATTTTCTATTATCTTATTAAGCTGACCATCGTCTCCCTCTCCTTTAAATAGATCAAATCCTTTAAGGGTATAAGTTATTCGGTTTCCTACAACTTTAATATTAGGAGACTTTGCACTCACATACTTGACAAGGCGATATTTTACAGGATAAATCCCCCAATATTCTCCATCAATTTTTAATTCTGTATCCGTATTTAAATCAGTTTGGTTGGTGCTTAACATTATGTGAAAATATAGGTCATCTTTTTCATCATTCCAATTAACTCCTTCTGGCATCTCCCATGAAAAGGTTACATCTGTAGATTTAATCTGAATCTCTTCTTGTGTATCTGGGTGTATAACAGTTCCTGGTACAAGCAATCTGTCACTTATACCTACATTCATAGGTACTGGTGGTCTGCTAGTATCTAAATATAATGTGTAAGGCATTGCAGAAGATGCCAAACGATCTTGCACGTTGTCAGATTTAACTACAATTCTATAATATAATTCGATATTTGGGTTTATACCTGCAATAATTGTGTTGGCATACCCACCAATAAAATAAGTATCATCAACTTTCCTTCTAACCGACCAATCACCCTGTACTGTAGGATCGTCGCTAGATTGAACTTCGTAATAAAGTCTTGGAAGGTCCAGACTTCCTTCATTTATCCTATATATTTTAACAAAAAGATTATTTGCATTGTCTCTAGTCAATTGAAAGCGTATTGGGGTAAACATATAAGGGACATTTCCAATAAGCGGGCTGCCATTCATGCTCTGAGGAGCTCCTATAGAAATTGCATTAACTGGTACTCCATCATTGTCAAAAAAAGCTGGTTTTATATTCATATAGTAAACAGTTCCAGGAAGAATATCCTGATGAGGCAATCTGAAGTCTGAAGCCTGTGGCAATTCAGTATTCTTATCTTTTCTTCCTATTATATCAATGCCCATTGTTTTAGTTAATTGAGAAATACGAACTTTGGACTTAATTTGCTCTTTGCCAGCAACATAAGAATAAAATTCAGTATTATTGGCCCCCGACTCTATGGTAAGCCCTGCTTGCAATGGACTGCTGTTTAGTTTTGATGAGTCGGTAGATATGTTTATTCGATATTTAAATTCCTTTAATGTCCTACCATCAGAATAAACCTCATTAAGCTTACTTTCCATATATTCAAGGCTTTCACTCTCATGAACATACTTAAAATCGCTTGAATCTCCATCCCAAACTTTTGGCATTGACCATTCCAAGCTGATTCCCGGTTCTGCACCAATTTCTCTGCCACCCCCCAGGATACTTGTATAGGTTTGCTTAAGTAATTTTGCCTCAAAACTAATTTGCGGAATAAAATATAGAAATCCTCGGCCAATTTCTGTACCGTTCCCATCAGTTTCATTATATATTTTTATGTCAAAATCATACACTACATCATTTAAAAGGTTTGATACCTCAGCCTTATTTGTCAGCTGATTTAGAATTAAGGTTTCTTGTTTATCAGGGCTCAAAGATACTGGAGAGTGATATGAAATTTTAACAGACTTTGCTTCCTCCGCCGCATCCCAACGAATGCTCAGCTTATGCTCTTTAAAGTCCTCAACATAAACATTAATACGTCTTGGAGCAGCAAACACAGTATTTATAAGGGGTTGAAAAGCACCCATAAAAAAATTTATTATTAAAATCAGAGCAATCAACTTTATATCAATTTTTCTTTTAGCCATTTTAAACATTTTAAGCTCCATTCCTGCTATGCGCAACTTATTTTTACAAAATTCTTTCCGAATTTACTGATTTAATTGGAGAACCTATCCCTCTGTCCCGATTAATAGATCCCATATAAGTTATCGGAAAAAATTTTTAAGAATTAATACCTGAATAATGACATACTTTACAGCCTTCAATTCATTTTCATTATCTTCTAGAATAGTTTCATAGTCTCATTTAATTGTTTGCAGCTATACACTACGATATGTTATAATAAAAGCTGCTAATTAACGTGCTAATATTTTATCCAGATATGTAGTCTTATTTCTTGTGATAAAAGAAGTAGTCCTAAGATCATTCCATTGGATAAATAAAAAAGAAAGAGGTGTTTTTATGCAAGTTAAAAAACCTATGAATATTTTTCAGAAAGTAATCAAAGTGTTTGTTGCTCCAAGTGAAGTGCTACAAGATATTAAAGGAAATCCTCGAATTTTACTACCTTTTATTTATGTTCTTGTGATTACTGCATTAACTACTATTCTTCAAAAACCTATGATAGAGCTTCAACAACAAGAAATAAGTTATCTGTCATTGGAACGGTATGGAGTAGATATGTTGTCGCTTTCTGAAAAAGGGTTAGTGAAGAATCAATCTTTTTGGGTAAGCATCTTTAGTATTCCTATTACAATATGGGTGGGATGGCTTATTAGTAGCTTATTTTTATTGATTTTAAGTAAAATTTTCAAAGGAAAATCTACATATAAACAATTATTATCTCTTGTAATTCACACAGGAGTACTTACATCAACTCTCTTCCTTATAGCAACTCCAATTGATCTTCTTTTAGGTAGATCCTCTACAGTATTTAGTTTGTCTATATTATACCCAGGAGGTAATATGACATCATTTCTTTATAATGTTTTAAGTGCTATGACCTTATTTAGCATTTGGGCTGTCATATTCCAAGGTATGGGACTATATATTTTAAATGAGTTTACTAAAAAGAAAGGATATATAACTGCTACATTAATATACATAGGTAAGATTTTATTTGCAGCAGGAGCTGCAAGTATGACTTTTTGGATGTTTGATATACTTTATAAGCAAGGCATGATGTAGGAGGAAGGAATTCATATGAATAAGAAACAAAAAATGGGAGTTGGCATAATTATTATTTGTGTTTTTGTTATTTTTGCATTTATTGGATGGTCGAACAATACAAAGAATGATAATGATAAAAAGTTCCCTAAAAATGCAATATCTGTTCAGGTTGATACAGTTAAACAAGATAAAATTATATCCAAGATTAAAGCAAAAGGAACTGTAGAAGTAAAAATGAAAGAAGCTTTATACGTCAATACACCTAGCACAATTAAAGAAGTTTTAGTAGAGGTAGGGGATAAAGTAGAGAAAGATCAAGTTTTAATTAAGTATGATCTTAAAACGATTGATGATTTAAATCAACAGTTGAAACAAGCTCTAATTCAATTAGAAATTCAAGAATTAACTTTAAAAAATCTGACATTACCAGCCGCAGATACAGATGTAGAAAAAGCTAAGTCTGCTGTTGCCCAAAGTGAACAAGGAGTGCAAGATGCTTTATCAAGTTTAAAACAAGCAGAAATGAATTATAATCAAAACAAAAGATCATTAGAAGAAGCTGAAAAACAATATAAGAATAACCAAGTTTTATTTGAGGAAGGAGCTATTTCAAAAGCAGAGGTAGAAAAATCCTATGAGCAAATACAAATTTCAGAGGACAAGTTGGAAATTTCCTCCATGCAAATCCAATCTGCAAATAGAGTTATTGAAAATTCTAAGCAACAGAAAATAATTTCAGAAAAAAACTTAAATGATTTGACAAATAAAGAAAATAATATAAGCTATCAAAATCAAATTAAAACTCAAAGAAAACAAATTGAGTTGCAAAAATTACAGATTGATCATCTTCAAAAACAAAAAGAACAGTATATACAAAATACAAAAAGTCCTATGCAAGGGACAGTATTAAAAATTGGGGGAGAGAAAGAAACTGTTGTTAATCCAGGAGTTCCAGTTATTGAAATTGGAGATTTGGACCAATTGTATATAAAGGTAGATGTTAATGAATTTGATGCTGTAGACCTTAAGGAAGGGCAAAAAGTTAAGATTACTAATGATGCTTTAGAACAAGTATCTTATGAAGGAGTTGTAAATAAGATAGCTCCTGTTGCTATAACAAAACAAGTAAGTACAGGAGTAGAGTCAGTTGTACAAGTAGAAATTACATTTAATGGGACAGAAACAATATTAAAACCTGGATATTCTGTAGAGGCTGAAATCATTACAAAGTATCAAGAAAAAGCAACGGTGATTCCTATTTTAGCCTTAATTAAAGATAAAGATGGAACACCTATTGTATATACGATGAAAGAAGATTATTCTATAGAAAAAAGAGAAGTTAGGGTAGGAACTTATGCAGATTTATATGTAGAGGTAGAAGGCATAACATTAGGAGAAAAAGTTATTATTAATCCAAACACTCAAGTTAAAGAAGGTGGTTATGTTAAGCCTATAGAAATAAAACAGTCAGGTGATGTACAATGATAGCTATTAAAAATTTAACAAAGGTTTATCAAAATGGGCAAATAGAGGTAGCTGCTTTACGAACTGTAAATTTAACAGTAGCTGCAAAAGAATTTGTTTCTATTATGGGACCATCAGGATCTGGAAAATCTACTATGATGAATATTATTGGTTGTTTAGATAAGAGTACGGAGGGAGAATACTGTTTGGATCAGGTTAATATTTCCTCTTTAAAAGATGATGATTTAGCAGATATTCGTAATAAAAAAATTGGATTTATATTTCAATCCTTTAATTTATTGCCTAAATTAACTGCTTTAGAAAATGTAGAATTGCCCATGGTCTATGCTGGAATTGGAGCGAAAGAAAGAAAAGATAGGGCACTGGATGCCTTGAAAAAAGTAGGGTTAGAAGATCGAGTTTTTCATAAGCCTAATGAATTATCAGGAGGTCAAATGCAGAGGGTGGCTATTGCTAGAGCATTGGTTAACCAGCCTTCCATTTTATTGGCAGATGAGCCTACAGGTAACCTAGATAGCCGATCAGGGGAAGAGATTATGGGGATTTTTCAAGATCTAAATCAAGAAGGTGCTACTATTGTTATGGTTACTCATGAACCAGAAATTGCAGCCTATACAAAGCGTATCGTAACTTTTAGAGATGGAGAAATTATATCAGATGAGCTTGTAAAAAATACTCTTTCCACAAGGAGGAATCTCGTATGAATCTAGTAGAAAGTGTTAAATCTGCTTTTCGCAGCGTGTTCTCTAATAAAATGCGTTCCTTTTTAACAATGCTGGGTATTATTATAGGAATCAGTTCTGTAATAATGATTACTTCCATTGGACAGGGAAGTCAAGCTGCATTAACAGGCGAGTTTGATAAGCTAGGTGTAAATATGTTAACTATTTCACTAAAAGATCCAAGTAAAGCTACTTCTAGAGACCAACTTATAATAGAGGATATGGAAATTATTAAAAATCATCCTCAAGTTACTAGTGTAACTCCTTTGTACCAAGGCGGGAATGCACAAATTCAACTTCGTAATCCAAAAGAATATCGAAGTTCTATTTTAATAGGAGTAAATGAATCATATAAGGATATTAGTGCTTTAAATTTTATATATGGGCGCTTTTTAATTGATACGGATGTTAAGATGAAAAGCAAGGTAGCTATTATTGATGATGGATTGGCCAAAGTAATTTTTGGGTATGATGATGTTATTGGTCAGCAAATATATGTTCAAGTAAAGCAAGTAAAGCACCCTTTTACAGTTATTGGTGTAATTAAAAACCCGATGGGTGATTTTGCATCATTATTTCCAGATCAAATGCCAACCATGCTTTATATGCCTATTGGAGCAGTTCATGATCTATATGGAACCAATCGAATCCAGAATTTTGCTGTTGCTATTCAAGATAAGGATAAAATAAATGATACTTCATTAGAGTTAACAAAAATGTTAGAAAAAAAACATCGCAATGAAAACCAATATTATGTACAAAGTGCTACAGAAAGTTTGGATGTAGTCAATAAAGTACTAGGATATTTTACAGCCTTTATTAGTTTTGTTGCAGGTATTTCATTATTGGTAGGTGGTATTGGGGTGATGAATATCATGTTAGTAACAGTTACTGAGAGGACAAGGGAAATTGGGATTCGTAAATCCTTGGGAGCCAAAAACAAAGATATTCGTATTCAATTTTTAATAGAAGCAATGATTTTAACTATCATTGGAGGGTTAATAGGTATGGCATTAGGATATTTAGGAGGGCTAGGCATCGGTAGTCTCATGAAAATTGCTCCAAAAGTATCTTTCATCGTAGTATCATTAACAGTAACTCTCTCAAGTATGATTGGTATTATTTTTGGCGTTTATCCTGCTAATAAAGCAGCTAAATTAGATCCTATTGAAGCTCTTCGCTATGAATAGGGGATAAACAAAGCTGGTCAATTCAACATCATTAAAATATTTTAATGATGTTAAAGCCTTATTACAAAACTGAATCTAATCAAAAATAGCATGTAATTTTTGATTATAAATTCATCGGTCATTATATTATAAATCATAAACTCATTTGCTAATATTTATATATGATTCTGCTTCAAAAACTCATTTAGCGTCAACATGTTGAAATTTGC
>ENA-UOOK01003996-UOOK01003996.1-fermentation-metagenome-genome-assembly--contig:-NODE-3996-length-16240-cov-4.156318_pt1 | contig 16240 bp, 21 predicted proteins | sample MGYA00245777_ERZ724023 | MGnify/ENA primary metagenome ERZ724023 (study PRJEB28704, sample SAMN03018312) | fermentation metagenome | biome: anthropogenic terrestrial biome; feature: soil; material...
GGATAAATTGTTTTGCAATGATCTGAAAGCCCTAGAACTGCATCAGGGAAAGCCGTTTTTAACTGCGGTAAAGCTCCTAGGCGAACCTTATCATAGGGTGTAGGGTACATACTTGTACAGTGTAAAAGAGCGAAAGGAACTTGATATTTTCGTAAAATATTTACAGACACCATTATTGATGCAATATCATTCATACCGGTACTTAATATAACAGGTTTTTTAAAGGAAGCGATGAGTTCTACCAAAGGATAATTGTTACATTCTCCCGACCCTATTTTATAAGCTTCAACACCCAAACGCTCCAAACGAAGAGCTGCTGCACGAGAAAAAGGAGTACTTAAAAAAATAAGCCCCTTGCTCTCTACATACTTTTTTAATTCTCTCTCTTCTCCCTCTAAAAGAGAGCATCTTTTCATTATGTTCCATATAGGCTCTTCTGCATTAGAAGGGATTATATTTTGAGCGCTAGGAACCATTTCATCTTCTATAATATGAGACTGAAACTTTATACACTCACAACCGACAAGGGCCGCATCATCCACCATTTGGAAAGCTTTATCTAAACTCCCCTCATGATTTATACCGACCTCAGCTATCACTAAAGGGCTATACCCCTCTCCAATGTAGCGTTTCCCTATTCTAAAGCAAGGCATCATTTATCACCCCAAAACACATAAATAAGGTTATTTTTTACATATAATAATCATCGTATCAGAAAAGCCTAGCTCATCAACTCTTTTTTGCAAAACAGGAGCCACACTCATTAAATCGTCTATAAAACTACTTTTTGTTATATTTTTACTTGCCGAAGCAGTCATAATAAAATCGGATATGTCTTGTCCAAAAGTCCATACATTTATTGGTTTTAATTTCGCTTTTTTAAGCATAATTTCCGCAGATTTTTCTGTAAATATATGGATATGATCAGGAGGGTATATATGCCTACATGCCATTTCATTAAAAATCAGGTTACTAAAGCTACTGATCGACGGATGTCTTGGAATCTCCATAACTATATATGTACCCTCCATTATGTTAGCACTAATATTTTCTAACATAGAAACAGGATTCTCTAAATGTTCTAATATATTGAAAAGAGAAATAATGTTGCCATTCACTAAATAATTATGAGCATTTGAATCACTCACATAATCACATATAATATTGATTCCCTTACACCTAGCAAATTCAATTTCTTCTGTATCCGCATCTATACCTAAAACTTTATATCCTAAACCTTGAGCTGCGAATAAAATTTCCCCTGTTCCACAACCTATATCGATCCAAAGTCCTTTCTTTTTTACTTCGCTAGAAACCCATTCGACTTTAGGAGAGGCTATTTGTTCTACTCTTTTTTCAAAAAGCTCTTCGCTTAAGTAGACCGTATGTTGCAGATTTTTGTTCTGACCTCCTTGATAAAGTTGTTTTATTTCTTTGTTACTTATTATATCCCTTAAATAAATATGACCACAATTTAGACATTGTTCGTAATCGAAACCATAAATTGTTACAAATTTCACGTGATTAGATCGGTTACATATAGGGCATTTTTCTATACATCCTTTACGCCCGTAGTTTAAGGCTAGTTCTCGATGTTTTTCTGCACTTTTAATCTTCCAAGTCAAATCTCTGTTAAGATTTTGCATATTTATATCTTTGCTATATTTCCTATTGATTTCCTTAAACGCCCCATAGTTCAATTTATTGTCTCTCCCTATTAATCTCATTCAACCTAAACTAATTAAGGGATTTTGTTCCTGAGGTATAAGAACACCATTTACAGTAAATAATAAAAAGCCGGCTTTGAAGCCGGCTTGAGCATTTATGCTTTCACATCTAACATCATCCCAAGCAAATCTTGTACGTGTTTTACAAGATTCACGACTTCATCGGGTGGAATTTTCCGTACTACCTGATCTTTCACAGTGTCAATTACCTCAACCTGAAAAAGATCGGCTTCTTCCACATATTTGAACTTCAAATTACGATCAAAAATCCGAACTATTTCCTCCGCTTGGGAAAGCACATTCTTTAGTTCTTCCTTATTTTGCACAAGAGGAAGCTCTTTGCGAGATGAATTACTCGCACCCCGACTAACCCCAACCTGCTGAATAGGCAAAGGAGAGAGCGACATACCAACAGGACTGGAGGCGATTCCTTGTTTAAATGAAATATCCACTATAGTTCCTCCATTCCTCTTTTATAAAAAGAGGGGCTTTAAGCCCCTCTTACGACACGATATATCTCTCTTTTTTTACCTACCGAAGCAGCTGCATAACAGCGTTCGGCAACTGGTTAGCCTGAGCAAGCATGGAGTTACCAGCCTGCATAAGGATGTTGAGCTTCGTAAAGGTCATCATCTCTTTGGCCATATCAAGGTCACGAATACGGCTTTCAGCAGCGGTCAGGTTCTCGGAAGAGGTTCCCAGATTATTGATGGTGTGATCCAATCTGTTCTGGTAAGCACCAAGCTTGGAACGCTCAGCGGATACGGTTTCGATCGCCTTCTGAATGGTGGTGATTGCTTTATCAGCGGCTTTTTGAGAGGAAATGTCGGTTCCGCCAACCTTGATTTCCATATTGGCAGTTGCGGCAGCATCCAATGAGAAGAGTTCATCTCCGTCATTATTTGTGAATGCCGTTGCGTCGTCCGATTTAGCAACCACTTTGCCGTTGGAGTCCTTGAGATAAGCTTCTGAAGCGGAAACATATTCAAGGGTGTAGTTTCCTGCTTCGATGCCCTTGTTCTCAAACTTGGAAATGCCGGTAGCTCCTGTATCGTCAATTGTGATGGTTCCGGAATCAACTACCTGTGTAAAGGTGAACATGCTTGTTGCTGTGGTTTCTAAATTTGACCACTCTAATCCGTCGGTGCTTTCTCCAACCTGAGTTCCGTTTTCATCGTATAACTCCAGGCCGTCAGTCAGGTTGCCCTTGATGGTATAGGTACCGGCGCTGATGGATACTGCTGTACTATCGTTAACTTCAGTGGAAGCTGATCCTGCAACACCCAAAGCAAAGCCCTTCATGTTGGCGATATTAATAGAAAGGTTCTGGCCTTCGTTAGCGCCGATATGGAAAGTTCCCTCATAGGAGCCGTCTAACAGTGTCTGGGTATTGAATTCGGTGGATACGCCAATACGGGAGATTTCAGCGGACAGCTGATCAACTTCCTTCTGGAGCTCAGCGCGGTCAGAAGCGGTATTGGTATCACTTGAGGATTGAACAGCAAGCTCTCTCATTCTCTGCAGAATGCTGTGGGTTTCATTCAAAGCACCTTCTGCAGTCTGGATCAAAGAAATGCCATCCTGTGCATTTTTGGAAGCCATGTCCAAACCACGGATCTGACCTCTCATTTTCTCACTGATAGCAAGACCTGCAGCGTCATCACCGGCTCTGTTGATTCTGTAGCCGGAAGAAAGCTTTTCCATAGATCTGGAAGAGTTTGTGTTGTTCAGTGACAACTGGCGATAGGTGTTAAGAGCTGAAATGTTGTGATTAATTCTCATAAAATTATATCCTCCTTGATTTTTGAGGGAGAATCCTTTCTCCCTTTTGCCCCTTCTTAAGCTGGGACATGGCTTTGTTTTTCGGATTCTCTTCCCGTTTGGCGCCGGATGTACGGGAAAGGAACCCTATGTTATATCTATCGGAAAATACCCAAAGGACTTTATAGTTTTTTGAAATTTTTTTAATTAAACTCCTAGGGAAATCTTACCGATAAGTATTTTAGAAACGATTCACGGAGGGATCTGATATGAGAGTTGAAAGCATGGACGCAGCAATTACACCGGCAGTGAATTTTACTTCCAATGTAGAGGCAAATAACGAATTGCTCACAAGACGGAAGCAGGCAGTACGTGATGAAGCAACGAATGACCAGGACAAGTTCAGTGACGCCTTTGTGGAAAGAGCTGTGAATAAGGCCAATGATACCATGAGGTTTCACGGAAGGTCCCTGAAATTTGAGATTCACGAAAAAACAAATGATATTATGGTAAAAATTATTGATAAAGAAACACAGGAGGTCATAAGAGAAATACCCCCTGAAAAAATGCTGGATATGTTTGCCAGCATGCTGGAATTGGCAGGACTGCTGGTAGATGAGAGAACATAATCCGGCATGAAGGCTTGTTCTTCCCAATCTTAAGGAGGAACTTTTTCATATCCTAATAAAAAACAAAAAGCGCCCCAGGAGGATTTGTAAACAAATGATTGCATCTCAAGCCTATAATCAATATAAAGAAAACTTTATTAATACCGCAAGCCCCGAAGAATTAACCCTGATGCTGTACAATGGTTTGATTAAATTTATTATGCGGGGGATTGACTGCATAGATAAGCAGAATGTGCAGGAGACTCATAATAATATTGTCAAGGCGCAGAATATCATTGCTGAATTTTCCAATACGCTGGATATGCGCTATGAAATATCAAACAGCCTGGGATCAATTTATGAATATATATACAGCCGGCTGGTGGATGCGAATATTTCCAAGGATAAAAAGATTCTGGAAGAGGTTTTGGAATTGGCAAAGACCCTTAGAGATACCTGGGAGCAGGCTGTTAAGATCACAAGGAAGAAGATAAAATCTCCAGAAGCGACTTCTGCAATATAAGGCTTAGGAAAGGGAGCTGCCCGATGGAAGCAGGGGACTACATAGAAAGACTTGTTGAAATTTCGGCTAAAAAGCTGGTTTTAGCAGATGAAATTCTTTTATTTGCAGCAAGGAACCATGAACTTGTTCAGGCCGGAAGATTGGAAGAAGTTGAATTGCCGGCCGAAGAGCGGGCTGCCGCAGCGGAGATGGACAAACTTGACGAGAAGTTTATGATTTACGCTTCAAGGCTAAAAAGTGTGCTCCATATAGATACTTTTGAAAAGCTTCCTCTATTTAATTTGCCGAAATTAAAAGAGCTTAAGAACATGGTCCTGAAAATCAACGAAAGGCTGGCAGAAATAAAAAGGCTGGAGGGAGAAAATTCAGTCTTAATGATGGGTCCTTTGGCCAAAGCAACAAAAAAGTCGGATTGTTCCGATGTTTTTAAGCGTATACCCGGTGCTTACTCTGCTATAAAAACCAATCCGTCGTCCGGCCTTTTTGATAAGAAGAAATAAGTGCCGGTTATTCAGAAGCAAGGAGATGCAGCAAAAAGTTAAAACAATTAGCTATTGGAGGAACAATGTCTAGCAGAGAATGTGCAAGATGCCACCGAATCTTTGAAAAAGTTGCGTTTGAAGAGGTTTGCCCCACTTGTTTTCCCATTGAGGAAAATGAATTTGCAAGAATAAAGGAATATCTGATGATTAATCCCGGCGCCAGCTCAAATACCGTCATGACTGAGCTTGGGGTATCTTTAAAATCCATCAAGCGCTATTTAAAAGAAGACCGCCTGGAAATTGTAGGGGACAACAAGGGCTTTTTACGCTGTGAGTTATGCGGAAAACCATTAAACAGCGGCAGATTTTGCGAAAGCTGCTATAAGGAAGGCCGGGAAATGATCCGTAAGGAAGAAGGGCTTGGCCTGAAAAGTGCTTATTTAAAATCCTCTGAACAACCAACATCAAAGGGCATAAAATACAGTGAAAAGAATTTAAAAAAGGGGTAGGAAGCATTGTTGCGCCCCATTATACGATAGAATACGACAAATGGCGGAAGAAAATTTCTAAAGCGGATCGGCAAAGAAATTTTCTTCTTTTTTTGTTTTTATTCTGTTATGATGTATTGGAAGATTTGGTTGAGGTATAAATAGAACTGGGTGAAATAAATGAAAACTATTGTTATAGATGCTTCTAGTGAAGAAGGAATCAAGGAGGCGGCACATGCTCTAAGCGTTGGAAAGCTGGTGGCTTTCCCCACCGAAACCGTTTATGGCCTGGGTGCCAATGCACTTGATTCAAAAGCCGCACAGAAAATTTACGAGGCCAAGGGCCGTCCGTCGGACAATCCTCTTATCGTTCATATTGCTAAAGTTTCACAGCTTGAAAATCTGGTCTCCAAAATTCCGGAGAAAGCCCAAGCGCTTATCAAGGCCTTTTGGCCGGGACCTCTTACTTTGATATTCAAAAAATCGGACCTGGTTCCGTATAATATTACAGGAGGTCTTGATACGGTAGGCATCCGTATGCCCAATAATCCAGCAGCGTTAAAGCTCATTGAACAATCGGGAGTGCCTGTAGCCGCTCCCAGCGCCAACCTTTCCGGAAAGCCCAGCACCACCACGGCCGGACATGTTATCCACGACCTGATGGGACGAATAGACTATATTGTAGACGGCGGGCCCTGTACGGTGGGGGTGGAATCCACCGTGCTGGATATAACGGGGGAAATTCCAGTTATTTTGAGGCCGGGCGGGACCACTTTGGAAATGCTTGAAAAGGTTGTGGGCAGGGTGGACACCGATCCGGCTCTTTTTGTGCAGGGAGATGTCAGGCCGCGTGCCCCCGGTATGAAATACCGGCATTATTCGCCGAAAGCTGAAATGATATTGGTAAGGGGAGAGCCCCAAAGGGTTGTGGCCGCAATAAACGGCCTTACTGAAGAAAGAAAGGAAGAAGGTCTCATAACGGGAGTTCTAGCGACCGATGAAAACGCTTCAAAGTATCATGGGGATGTGGTGATTTCGGCCGGGTCCGTTAAACACCTTGAAAATGTGGCAGCCGGGCTTTTTGATGCATTGAGGCAATTTGATGAGACAAAAGTGGATATAATCTACTCGGAGGCATTTTGCGAGCAGGGAATCGGAAAGGCTATTATGAATCGTCTGAAAAAAGCATCCGCCGGAAAAATCATAGAAGTGTGAGAGGAGATGGAGTGTGAATAAGAAAATTGTTTTTGTGTGTACCGGAAATACATGCCGAAGCCCCATGGCCGAAGCCCTTTTTAAAGACATTTTGAAAGAGAGGGATGGGCTAGGAGCGGAATTTTCTGTTTTCTCGGCGGGAATCTATGCCTACGAAGGCGATCCGGCAGCCTATGAGGCTATTGATGCTATGAAAGAAGAATTCGGCATTGATATTTCTTCTCACAGGGCCAGAGTTTTAGACGATCAGGATATCCGGGAGGCCTATATCATACTGGTTATGACGCGGCATCACCGGGAGATGATTCTGGAACTCTATCCTGAGGCTGCTGACAAGGTTTATACCTTGAAAGAGTACGCCGGGGAGGAAGGCGGGGACCCTGATATCTGTGACCCGTTCGGAGGGGATTATGAAGTTTATAAAGGATGTTCGTCAGAAATAGAGGCAATGCTTTTAAATGCAGCCGACAGGCTTGAAAGCGATCTGCAGTAGAGAGATGCATAACCTTTTGACAACAGACTATGATTACTATAAAATTTATGTAGAAAACAGGGAGGTAACCTTAGGATGAAAATTGCATTAGGATCCGATCATGGCGGATTTAAACTCAAAGAAACTGTAAAGACACATCTAATAGAGCAGGGTTATGAGGTGGAGGATTTCGGCACCTATAGCGAGGAGTCTGTAGACTATCCAAAATTTGCCCTGAAAGCGGCGCTTGCGGTAAGCAAGGGGCAATGTGAAAGGGGCATCGTTATTTGTTCCACCGGAATTGGTATTTCTATTGCCGCCAACAAGGTCCGCGGCATCCGGGCAGCCCTGTGCGACAACCTGCTGTCTGCAAGGCTTACAAGGGAGCACAACGACACCAATGTCCTGGCCCTGGGCGCTTTTATTGTAGGTGAAAAGCTGGCTTGCACCATTGTCGATACCTGGCTGAGCACTCCATTCTCAAAAGAGGAAAGGCACCAAAGGCGTATCGATTTGATAACAGAAATTGAAAAAGAATACTTAAAATAAAATCTTGGAGGTACTATTCATGAGCGAAGCTTTTATTTTTGATCATCCCCTTATTCAGCACAAAATTTCACTCCTCAGAGATAAAAATACCAGCAGCAAGGAATTTCGCGAGCTTGTTTCAGAAATCTCTATGCTTATGGGATATGAGGTGACCAGAGATATTCCTTTAAAAGAAGTAGAGATTGAGACACCCATTGGACTGGCTAGAACAAAGGTAATTTCAGGGAAAAAGCTGGCCTTTGTGCCCATATTAAGAGCGGGCCTGGGCATGGTGGATGGCCTTTTGAGGCTGGTACCTATGGCAAGAGTGGGACATATTGGGTTATACCGCGATCATGAGACCTTAGAGCCCGTCCAATATTACTGCAAGCTCCCGGAGGATATTTGCGAGCGCGATGTTGTTGTTCTTGACCCCATGCTTGCTACCGGCGGCTCCGCTTGCGACGCTGTAAAGTTTTTGAAGAATTATGGCGCAAAGAATATTAAATTTGTTTGTTTGATTGCCTCCAAACAGGGCGTTGGAAAACTGAGCCGGGAGCATCCGGATGTGAGTATTTACTGTGCATCCCTTGATGAGAAATTAAATGATATAGGCTACATTGTTCCCGGTCTTGGCGATGCGGGAGACCGGCTTTTTGGAACGAAATAACCGGAAGATTAAATCCGGCGCTAAAAAAGGCCGGGGCCGGAATAGGGCAAAGAGTGCCGGCCGGCAGCATCAATGAGGTTTACTGAAATGGGGGAGTTGTATGCGTCCGTCATGGGATGAATATTTCATGGGTATTGTGGAATTGGTTAAGACGCGGTCCACTTGTCTGCGAAGACAGGTGGGTGCGTTGGTTGTAAAGGATAAGCGCATTTTAGCTTCAGGATACAACGGTGCACCGGTAGGGTGTAATCATTGCCATGAGCTGGGCTGCCTCCGGGAGAAGCTCGGCATTCCTTCGGGACAGCGGCATGAGCTTTGCAGGGCCACCCACGCCGAACAGAACGCTATTGCACAGGCGGCCTACTCGGGAATATGTATAAAGGATAGTACGCTGTATGTGACGACCCAGCCCTGTGTCCTTTGCGCTAAACTTGCCATCAACGCCGGGATCTCAAAAATTATTTTTAAAGGGGATTATCCCGACGAACTTTCAATGGAGCTTTTACAGGAAGCCGGGGTTCGCGTAATTAAATATGAAGGTTCCGAAACCATTACAAATGAAGAGCTTAAAATTATTTAAATTTATGAAGGCTTCTGTTTGTTTGAATCAGAGGTGTAAATATGATCATTATTGAATACCATCATCTGGTAGCCTTCGCGGTTGCTTTAATTGTGGCTTTTTTCGCCACACCCATAGCCCGGAGGATCGCAGTAAATTCGGGTGCTGTCAATGTTCCGAAGGATAGCCGCCGCGTCCATAAAAAGCCCATGGCATTAATGGGCGGACTTGCGATCATCGCGGGTTTTTTACTTGCAGTAGTTTACAGCTTTGCCACTAAGGATTTGCACAGGTTCATGGAATATCTTTCCGGACCTCAGGGAATAGGCATTGTTGTAGGAGCGCTGATCATTATCGTTCTCGGCATTGCCGACGACATTAGACCCTTGAAAGCCAGAGTCAAGCTTCCCATTCAGATTCTGGCCGCCGTTATTGTGGTGGCAACGGGTACGCGCATCACAGCGATTTCAAAACCATTTCAGCCTTCGGTTGCCCTGCACCCCAGCATGATGTTTATTCTTGAAGATATATTAGCGTTTGCAATCTCTATCTTCTGGATTGTCGGCATAACAAACGCCATCAATCTTATAGACGGCCTCGATGGCTTGGCCGCAGGAGTTTCGGGCATTGCCACCCTGGTTCTGTACATCGTTGCGGTTATCCGCAGGCAGGATGACATCGCCATCATATCGGTTTCACTGGTAGGCGCCATCTTTGGCTTCCTTCCGTATAATTTTAATCCCGCCAAGATTTTTATGGGCGATACCGGCTCCACCTTTTTGGGTTTTGTACTGGCCATCATCTCCATTCAGGGCACCATGAAATCCGTCACGGGCCTGGCATTGGCCATTCCCATTCTGGTACTGGGGCTCCCGATATTTGATACAATTTTTGCTATTTTCAGAAGGGTACTGAGCGGAAGACCTATAGGAGAAGCCGATAGGGGCCATATACATCACAGGCTGCTCGACATGGGACTGAGCCATCGTATGGCTGTCATTATACTGTATATAGTCAGTGCCGGCTTGGGTATTATTTCTATCGTACTGGTGGATAAAGGGCTGCTTCCTTCCCTGATACTCCTGATCATTCTGGTTATGTTCGGGGTTGGCGGCGCAAGAAACCTCAGCGATTTAAAGGATATACCGGAAAAAGACAAGCCCATACGCCAAAGCGAAGCAGTTTTATCTTCCGATCTTGAAGACGCCAGAAAAGAGGCCGCTTTCGGTCAAAAACAGGAAGCTGCGCCCGAAAACGCTCAGGACCATAAGCAAGACAATGATCAGACTTGAATGATGATTTTGTAGGAGAAATATATGCGAAAAATAAAAGTTATGACAGTATTCGGCACAAGGCCGGAAGCCATTAAAATGGCGCCTTTGGTCAAGGCCCTTGAAAATTGTGAATATATTGATTCCCAGGTCTGTGTCACGGCCCAGCACAGACAGATGCTGGACCAGGTTCTGGAGATATTCCGTATTCAGCCTGACTATGATCTTAATATCATGCAGGACAGGCAGACCCTTATCGATATTACAACCCGGGCTATTGAAGGCCTCCACGGTGTTTTTACGGAGACCGAACCTGATATAGTGCTGGTACACGGTGATACCACCACCACCTTTGCGGCATCTCTTGCTGCTTTTTACGCAAGAGTGAAGGTAGGCCATGTGGAAGCAGGCCTTAGAACCTATGACAAATATTCTCCCTATCCCGAGGAAATGAACCGCAGACTTACGGGAGCGATTGCCGATCTGCATTTTGCCCCTACAGTCGCCAACCGGGAAAATCTTCTGAAGGAGAATATTTCCGGGGATGCCATTTATATCACGGGCAATACCGTTATTGACGCTCTTTCTTCAACGGTTGTCAGCGGTTATAATTTTACCGACAGTTTTTTAAGAGAGTTTTCTTTTGAAAATAAACGGGTGATTCTGGTGACTGCTCACAGGCGGGAAAATCTGGGCGAGCCCTTTGAAAATATTTTTACTGCCTTAAGACAACTGGTCGATGATGTACCGGATGTGAACATTATCTATCCGGTCCATTTGAATCCGGTGGTCCGGGAGGCAGCCGGCCGTATTCTGGGGAACCATGACCGCATTCATTTGATCGAGCCGCTGAATGTCCAGGACATGCACAATCTGATGGAAAAATCCACGTTGATCATGACCGACTCCGGGGGCATCCAGGAGGAGGCGCCCGCTTTGGGCAAGCCGGTGCTGGTTTTAAGAAATGAGACGGAGCGGCCGGAAGCCATAAAAGCCGGTACTGTCAAGCTGGCAGGAACACAAAGAGATGCCGTTTACCGCGAGGCGAGACTGCTTCTGGATGATGCGGAAGAATACCAAAGAATGGCCAGATCCGTAAACCCGTATGGGGACGGTCATGCATCGAAGCGCATTGTAGAGGCTATTTTGTATTACTTTGGATTAAAAAACGGAAGACCCGAGGAATTTGCCGTTGAACATCGCTCGTAGAAGGGAATTTTATGGCCGATTTTCTGACTCATATCTTACTTGCGGATTCAGTATTAAAACAGATAGAGAGTAGAAGAATTTTGGAGGGCGCTGCAAAAAAGCGCTCTCTTTATCATCTGGGTGCCCAGGGACCCGATATCTTTTTCTATTACAACTGCTTTCCCGGCTCGGGCAGAGGACCTTTTAGGGAACTGGGGGATACCATGCACAGGGAAAAGACGGGGGCTTTTTTGAAGCGGGGTTTTCAAAGGCTGCAGAGCATATCCTATGATAAGAATTGGACGGATCTGGCCATTTACCTGTCCGGATTTATCTGTCATTTTACACTGGACAGGTTTTTTCATCCCTATGTGCATTGGGCTGCGGACCAATGGATTTGGGGCATGGACGGAACGCCCAGGCATGTGACCCATGAGCAGGTTGAAATGGCATTGGATATCATTTTCTGGACGGAGGCCAAAAAGATTCCGGCATATAAGACAAGAACGCGAAAATTAGCCGACATCGGTCCGGCGTGGCCCGAGGGAATTGCTTCTTTCTTGCAGGAAACCTTTTCCGAGCTTTATGGTATAGAAGCGGGGGAAAGTGAAATGAATAAAGTATTGATTGATTTCTACCGCGGAAATGATTTGCTTTTTGACCCGAAAGGCTGGAAAAAAGGTTTGGTAAACTGGCTGGAAGGCTTTACCGGAGGGGGCATTAAACCGCCCAAGCATCCCCGCCTGGTCAATGCGGACCCGGCCATCGATTGGGCAAACAGGAAAAAAAGGACCTGGGCGAATCCTTTTGTGGATGGTGAAACCAGTAATTTAACGGCTGACGAACTGTTTTTGGCGGCTTCAGACGCCGCTGCAAGTCATATCAATACGCTGTTTTCAAGAATCCAAAAAAGCGAGGACATCGAGGATCTCTTTCCGGATATAAGCTATATTACAGGCACGCTGATCAATGAGCAGTGAGCAGTTTTTTTGCAAAGGAGCGTTAAAGATGACGGATTATATAGCCAAGGCAATGGCCTTATCAGGTCAGGTGAGAATTTACTCCGCCGTTACAACCGGCGTTGTGGAGGAAGCGCGGATTCTTCATGATATGAACCCTACGCCGGCGGTGGCTCTGGGAAGGGTACTCACGGGCGCGGCTCTGATGAGCCAGACGCTGAAAGGCGAGAACCAGTCTATCACCATTCAGATCAAGGGCGACGGACCCATAGGGGGAATTGTCGCTGTGACTGATTCCAAGGCCGGGGTTCGGGGATATGTCTATAATCCCTTCTTTGATGTGCCTTTAAATGATAAGGGAAAGTTTGATATAGCAGCGGCAGTGGGAAAAGGCTACCTCAATGTCATTAAGGATATCGGTATGAAGGAGCCCTATATCGGCTATGTGGATCTGGTCTCGGGGGAAATTGCCGAAGATCTGACCTATTATTACGCCTATTCGGAACAGATACCAACGGTTATGAATCTGGGGGTTTTAATCGGGGCGGGAGGAAAGGTCGAAGCGGCCGGAGGCTTTTTCATCCAGCTTCTGCCTGATGCCCGGGAGGACTCAATTGAAAAGGTTGAAAAATGTATTTCAGATCTTTTGCCTGTCACCACTCTTATCCACCAGGGAAAAACACCCGAAGATTTGATTAACCTGATTTTTCCCGATGAAGATGTGGAGATGTTTGATACCTGCCCGGTCCGGTACCAGTGCAATTGCTCCAGGGATCGGATGGAAAGAAATCTGATGAGTCTGGGCGTCAAGAATTTATCCGAAATTGCGGAGGAGGAAAAAAGCGCCGAGCTTCAGTGCCATTTCTGCAATAAAAAATATCAGTTCACCGGAGGCGAATTATTGAAGCTTTTGGATGGCGTGAAAAGCAGGGGCTGATTAAGAACCGGCACCTTGGTATGGATATCATGAAAAATGGCAACAATTCTTTAGGAATTGCCGCCATTTTTTTACCCCAACAATCGCTTACTTAAAAAACCTGGACCCGAGATGTATTCCTTTAAATAATTCCTAAAAAGAAGAGAATACTAACATTATAATCTATTTAAGACAATGGAGGGAGAGTATGAAAAGACGTATTCTAGCTGCGTCACTCGCGGTTTTATTGGCACTGACTGTAATCAGTTTTTCAAGCAGTGAGGCTAATGCTGCACAAACATTTGAAAGGGTCAACTTTATCAGCGGTGTGGTAACCGCCAATGAATTGAACCTTCGCAACGGTCCTTCTATGGACAATGACATTATCGGTACTTTTAAGAGATACAAATGGCTTAATGTGCTGGCGCAAATAGGTGATTGGTATGCGGTCTTTGATCCTGATACCGGAAAGGTGGGCTGTGTTGCAAAAGCCTATTTGGCAGATGCCTCAACGATCCAGCAACAGCAGCCGCAGCAGCCCGGCGCGACAACGCCTCCGGCAACGTCAACGCCGGCGCCTGCTACTCCGGCACCTACAGGGACGACGACCGGAGACCTTTCCCAGGAAGAACAACAGCTGCTGAGCCTTATCAACCAGGAGAGGGCCAAGAGCAATCTTTCACCGCTGCAGGCCGATGCTGAACTCATGAAGGTCGCCAGAATAAAGGCGGAAGATATGTCTAAAAACAATTATTTTTCGCACTATTCGCCCACCTACGGCTCACCCTTTGATATGATGAGACAGTTCGGCATCACCTTTAAAGCCGCAGCCGAAAATATTGCAGGCAACTCAAGCGTCCAGGGCGCCGTAAATGCATGGCTGAAATCCGAGGGACACCGCCGCAACATTATGAGCAGTACCTATAATTATACCGGTATCGGAATTGCAAAAAGCAATAAATACGGCTATTTGTTTGTCCAGATGTTTATCAAGAAATAAATGAATAATTCCATTGCTATGAGAGACAATAATGAATAATGGAGGTGTATATATGGATAAGGAAAAACCAAGGAAAGAATCAAATCCTTTGGATGAGGCCAACTTTACCGGTACTTCGGCTGGGGCTGGCATGAACAATAAGAACCAGCAGAAAAAGAACCAGAATTCTGCACAGAATAATGAATCCGGAACTACGAATCAATAAAGATTCAGGCAGGGACCAAAGATCCCTGCCTTTTCTTTTAGGAACCTTTTTTGGTGCGGGTTTTCCACACTATCCACAGACTTATCCACAAAAAACCCTCATATGTGGACTAATTATGGTAATAATGTGGATAAGTTTATTGATTTAAGAAGGACTATTCTGGGTAATATTAGAATACATACTTCATATCTCATCTAAGAGAGGAGTTGCATTTATGAATTACATTTTCAAAGGGAAACAAGTATCAGTCACGGCAGCCATGCAGGAAAAGGCCCAGAAGAAAATCAGCAAGTTTGAGAAGTTCTTCAAGCCGGATGCGGAGGCTGTTATTACTTTCAAGGTGGAAAAAGAAAGAAACATTTTTGAAGTCTCTATTTTTTCGGCAGGCACCATCATCCGGGCAGAGGAACGCAGCACAGATATGTATGCAGCTATGGACCTTGTGGTCGAGAAACTGGAAAGGCAGATCAGAAAATATAAAACCAGGCTGGGAAAGAAAATTCACCAGGAAGCCATGGTTCCCGAAAACTTTAACATCGTAGAAAAAATTGACGAGGACAATAACTTTGAAGTCGTACGGACAAAACGTTTTCCATTAAAACCTATGGATACGGAAGAGGCCATTTTGCAAATGGATCTGCTGGGCCACACCTTCTTTGTTTTCATAAACGCTGAGAGCGAAACGGTAAATGTCGTATATAAGCGTAAGGATGGACGCTACGGGCTGATTGAACCCGAAATATAATCCTCTATCATGCAGCTTTCCGGTTTTTTAGTTTTCACAAAAAGGTTTCAGACAATTTGTCATGCTAAGACGCAAGCAATTACGCTTGCGTCTTTATACAGACAGCCGCAGCGAATAGCGGGATTCGCATTTTGCTAAAATGGAAAAAGAAAAATAAAAAATTTGTTTATAAAAGCATGTTTTATGGTATAGATAAAATATATACTGTCAGTTCCTCCTTTTATGATATAAAAATTTGTCCTTGATCTGATATAAGTTAGGGGCACGCTTTGGAATCATGATTATTTTCATAGAAAGTGCTTCTTTTTATGTGGAGAAAGCGTTTAGAATTTTAACAGATGGGAAGGTTAGGAAAATGCTTTTAAGGGATTGTGCCGGCGGAGTGGTGTTTTTTGGCGATAAAGTGTTTCTAATCTTAAATGAAAAGAAAGAATGGATCATGCCAAAGGGCTTGATCAAAGAGGGAGAAAACCCGCAGGATGCAGCCGTCAGAAGAGTACGTGAGGAAACCGGTATAGAGGCGGGCATCGTAGAACAGGCAGGCAGGACTTATTATGAATTCTATTCCATAACAAGAAGAATGCCGGTATGCAACCGGATTGCGTGGTATATTATGACCGCTGAAAAGGATTATTTCCGGATCGCTGAGAGTGATAAATATACTCAGGCCGGTTTCTACAATATTTCTGAGGCTCTTGAAATGATCACCTACAGCCAGGACAAATCGCTGGTGGTTCAGTCCTATAAAAGACTTTGTGAAAAAACCGGCAAAAAGCCGGAATATTAGTTTTGCAAATAAAGCATAGCGGTTGAATAAGCAAAACTGATTCTGATAAAATGAAAGATGGCTTAAGTCATCTTTTTTTGTTGGTGTGCCCGGCGGGCACAGGTTCTTACGAGTGAAAGTCTCGAATCCGCCCGGT
>ENA-UOOK01003997-UOOK01003997.1-fermentation-metagenome-genome-assembly--contig:-NODE-3997-length-16236-cov-52.675669_pt1 | contig 16236 bp, 10 predicted proteins | sample MGYA00245777_ERZ724023 | MGnify/ENA primary metagenome ERZ724023 (study PRJEB28704, sample SAMN03018312) | fermentation metagenome | biome: anthropogenic terrestrial biome; feature: soil...
TAAATGCTGTAGCCTTGAGCGCTTTCAACCTGGAGAAAGCCGTTTATGTTGCAACCGCTGGCGCTATATCTTTTCTGATCGATTCTACAAGGATAGCGATCTACCTCAGGGGAGGCGTCAGACTTGATTCTATTTTTCTATCGGGCTTTTTGCTCTTTATACCCGCATCTTTAATTGGAGCAACAATTGGAAAAAAGGGAGTTGAAAAAATCCCTCAGGAAAAATTCAGAAATTTCATAGCATTTTTTATATTTCTCTTTGGTCTGAAGCTGATGCTGTTCCCATAATTTGACGGCAGAATAAGTTCTGAATGACTAAGTAGAAATATATCAGGTAATAAAGAAAGGGAAGAATCATAGGATGGAATTTCAGATGCAAAACCCGGATATCTCAATAACTTCCCTGATACTATGTTTTTTACTACTGACGATTCCTCTCGTAATCAGCTACAGGATAAAATTGTACATTGCCTGGAGGACAATAAACTCAGTTACGCGCATGACAGTCCAGCTTTTTCTCGCAGGCATATTTTTAACTTTTATCTTTGACTTAAATAATGGGTTTTTGAATCTTGTCTGGGTAGGAATTATGATCTTCTTTGCATCCTATACGGCAATAAAAAGTGCGGACCTGAATGTAAAAAAACTCTTTGTGCCTATCATTTTAGCCATTGGCTTTTCAAACCTGGCTGTCCTTTTGTATTTAAATAAATTCGTGATCAATCTGGAGAACCTCCTTGACGCACGCTACCTGATCCCTATAGCGGGTATGTTGCTTGGAAATACGCTTCGGGGAAATGTAGTAGGGATAGGGGATTTTTACAGCGATATCAAGCGAAACGAAAATCGCTACCTTTACAGCTTATCCCTTGGGGCAGGCATGTACGAGGCTGTTCTTCCATACCTTCGAAAAAGCCTGAAGACTGCAGTAAAACCCACTCTGGCAAACATTGCATCCGTTGGGATCGTCGCTTTGCCAGGGATGATGACAGGGCAGATTCTTGGGGGAGCAAGCCCTCTCGTTGCTATCAAATATCAGATTGCCATCATGATAGCAATTTATGTCTCAACCCTCCTGAGTACAACCCTTGGCATTCTCACAAGCTTCAGGACAGCCTTTGATGAGTACGGACTCGTAAATAAGGAGCTATACGAGAAAAATGCCTGAAATGAATTATGACTAGAAGACTGCAAAAGGTTGAGAAGACCCTATTCAGTTAGAGTGATTCACACGTATCCTGTGATGTCCTGCCCGATAGGAGTACTTTTTCTTATACATTCTTCCCCATAATTAATCATTTCCTCAACTGCACTTTTCAGTATGGAAGGGTAGACTTGGCCTACTTGCTCCCATACAGGTCTTCCCTGGCAGAAGAACTTAAACGTAGGTGTACCCTGAACTCCGTACCTTTCAACGGTCCAGGGATTCGTCTCAATATTTATGCGGGCAAAAACTGCCGAGTTCTTGAATTCCCTTGAATAATTCATGAAAAAAGGTTCCATAGCTTTACAATAGGGGCAGGCAGGGCTGTAGAACATTACGATAACTGGCTTTTTAGAGCTCTCTACCACTTCTCCCCATATCATATCTTCAACTTCGATCACAGTGTTTCCGTTCAATCAATTACCCCCAAGTTATCAATTAGTTAACAAAATAAATCAATAGAAGTTTCAGGTCTGCCAGATTAAATAATTTTGTTTATCTGATTCTATTTTAAATTAATATTTTCTGTTTTAATAAGATTAACGTTCTCGGTTTTCATTGAATTAATATTTATTTATGCTCCATAAAATTAAAGTTCACGCATCTGCGAATAAATCTCTTAAATAATCTAAATAACTACTTCTTTTCAAGTCGAGACTTCTTAAACAAATAGAAAAGGAAACAAAAAGGATGAAGGATACTGCATGCACGATTTTCCTATATAATTACAAGCTGCAATTTCTCCAACACTCGCATACATTTTTAAAATTTTAAGTGTCAAAAATAACTTTATATTTTATTCAGTTAATTTCTTAACTGTCTGCCCGCAGAAAACCGGCAAGACAATTGGAATAAAGTAAGACTTACGGTCAGTAAGCTTACGGTTAGAGTGAACTACCTCTCAGCTAAAGACTGAGTTGCTTTCTAATTCATAGATGACCATCGGCATCTCCAAAGGCTTTAATTCCGGCTGAACCTTCCGTACTGAATCTCGCTCTTTCGCTCGTTCCGGCTTTACGTAGTTACAAGCTAGAGTCGAAGGGTTTTCTACGACCTGCTGAGCCTGATGGTGGACTCTTTAACAAAGGTTGCCTGGTTCTCGCTAACCTATGCCTAATATTACATTATTCGATGGTCTATATGAAGCCAAAGAATAACGAAAAGTAAATTGGAGAAGTTGACGCTTATATCCCCCAGGCTAAATACTTAGGGGTTTTACGCTTCTTCATATAAATTCCAATCCAGAAGAAATAGGTGAGTTTGGTGAAAATAAAGCACATAATAACCCTATGCCTCGTTCTTGCACTCGTACTGCCTTCAACAGCACTTGCAGCTACTCCACCCGATGCGAGCTTTAAACCAAGTACAACGTCTGGTTATGCCCCACTGAAGGTATCGTTTAAGTACACCGGAGGTAGTACTTCAGGCGTTAAATCACACCTGTGGACCTACGGTGATGGAGCTACCTGCCAAACATGCTGGCGTCCATCGCATGTATATACTAAACCTGGAAAATACAAGGCTACTTTAACTGTAAAGACTGCTTCAGGAATTAGCACAAAAGCATACTATATAACAGTAAAAAAGAAGTAAGTATTCTCAGGTGGTTCTCTACCACCAAACTTTTTTGATCGCTCTTGGCTTTTTTGCAAAATATAGAAAAGTATTAGTATTGATCAGGAGTTTGTAATTTTAATTATAATGATAAACTCAAATTAATAAAAAGAAGGACGAAATTCAATCTCAATGGGTAAAAGCGTATGAGTGATAATCAGACTCCTGAACAGAGAGCCAGAAATGAGATCGATAGGAAATTAAATGATGCTGGCTGGGTAGTGCAGGAAAAGAGCAAAATTGTTTGGAGTGCTTCCAGGGGAATTGCAATTAAGGAGTATTTAACCGATGTGGGGCCGGTTGATTATGTACTATTTGTTGATAAAAAGCCATTTGGGATTATTGAGGCGAAAAGAGACGAAGAAGGCCACAGGTTGACCGTTGTTGAGGAACAATCATCCGGATATGCTACAAGCAAGCTGAAATACCTGAATAATGATCCCCTTTCTTTTGTATACGAGAGTACCGGAAAACTTACACGGTTTACAGACTTCCGTGATCCAAAACCAAGGTCAAGACCGGTTTTTTCTTATCTTCGACCCGAGACTTTTGAGGAATATCTTAAAAAGAGACCTTTGAGGGAAAGACTGCTTGCTATTCCTGAATTGAAAACAGACGGTCTGCGAGACTGCCAGATCACAGCGATTTCAAATCTTGAAGATTCTTTTAAGGACAACCGCCCAAGAGCTCTGGTTCAGATGGCAACAGGTTCAGGAAAAACCTATACTGCCATAACCTTTATCTACAGATTGCTGAAATTTGCGGATGCTAAAAAGGTGCTTTTCCTTGTCGATACCAGAAACCTGGGCGAGCAGGCAGAGCAGGAATTCCAGGCTTACATGCCCAATGACGATAACCGCAAATTCACCGAACTTTACAATGTCCAACGTTTGCGTTCTAGTTATGTCCCCTCGGACAGCCAGGTATGCATTTCTACAATCCAGAGGCTTTACTCTATTCTGAAGGGCGAGGAGTTGGACGAAAAAACCGAGGAAGAGAATCCTGCCGAGGAGAGGGAATGGAAACAAAAGGAACCGCTTCCTGTTGTTTATAATGAAAAGGTCCCCATTGAAGAGTTCGATTTTATTGTCATAGACGAGTGCCACCGTTCAATATACAACGTGTGGCAGCAGGTTCTGGATTATTTTGATGCTTTTTTAATAGGTCTGACAGCCACACCGGATAAACGCACCTTCGGCTTTTTCAATGAAAATGTAGTGAGCGAGTACAGCCATGAAGAAGCAGTGGCAGACGGCGTGAACGTGGGTTATGATGTGTACACTATCGAGACCGAAATCACCAAAAACGGGGCAAAAATAAGTGCGCAGGAGTTTGTGGACAGGCGGGAGAAGCTTACCCGGAAAAAACGCTGGGAACAGCTTGACGAGGATTACGCCTATACCGCTAAAAAGCTGGATAGGGACGTGGTCAATCCCAGCCAGATAAGGCGCGTGATACGGACATTTAAAGAAAACCTGCCTGAGATCTTTCCCGGCAGAGAGGAAGTTCCTAAAACCCTGATTTTTGCCAAGAACGACAGTCATGCCGATGATATTATCAATATCGTGCGGGAAGAGTTTGGGGAAGGCAATGCCTTTTGCAAGAAAGTGACCTATAAAGCCGAAGAAGACCCAAAATCGGTGCTGGCAGATTTCCGCAATCTTTACAATCCCAGAATCGCGGTTACAGTGGACATGATTGCCACAGGTACGGATGTAAAGCCGCTGGAATGCCTGCTCTTTATGAGGGACGTTAAAAGCCGGAATTATTTTGAGCAGATGAAAGGCAGAGGCACGCGAACCCTAGGCTACGATGACCTTAAAAAAGTGACTCCCTCGGCTGTTTCTGCCAAGACGCATTTTGTAATCGTGGATGCCGTTGGCGTTACAAAAACCCTGAAAACTGACAGCCGGCCCCTAGAACGCAAGAAAAGCACATCTCTGAAAGACCTGCTGGCAGCAGTAACTTTTGGAGCTCGGGACGAAGACCTTTATGTTTCCCTGGCATCAAGGCTTGCAAGGTTGAACCGGCAGATAAGCGAGGACGAAAGAGCCATTTTTGCTGAGAAAGCGAACGGAAAAACTGTCAACCAGACCGTTAAGGATCTGCTCAATGCATATAACCCTGATATCATTGACCTCAAAGCTTCCGAGATTAAACTGCGCCAGCCGGAAGTTTCTGATGCCGATGCAAAGAAAAAGGCACAGGAGATCCTGATTGATATTGCCAGGTCTACGTTTTCCGGCGAGCTCAACGACTATCTCGAAAATGTTCGCAGAGTCCATGAGCAGATTATCGATACCGTGAACCTTGACACCCTTAAGAGAGCCGAATGGGACAAAGACGCCGTGGTAAGGGCGGATGAGCTGGTCAATGACTTTAAGGCATACCTGGAAGCTAATAAAGACGAGATCACAGCTCTGAGAATTTTTTACAACCAGCCCTACCTGCGCAGGGAAGTTACCTTTACGATGATAAAAGAAGTGCTGGAGAAACTGAAGCTGGAAAAGCCTCATTTTGCTCCCCTGAGGGTCTGGCAGGCTTACGAGCAGCTTGAAAAGGTGCACGGAAATTCCCCGAAAGAAGAACTTACGGCGCTGGTTTCCCTGATCCGCAGAATAACTGAAATCGACCCTGTGCTAACGGCATACGACCAGACCGTAAACCGGAACTTCCAGGACTGGGTATTCAAAAAACAGGCAGGAACCCTGAAATTTACTGAAGACCAGATGAACTGGCTCCGCATGATTAAAGATTATGTTGCAACCAGCTTCCACCTGGAAATCGAAGACCTTGATTACACCCCCTTTGATGCCCTTGGCGGGCGCGGCAGGATGTATCAGCTCTTCGGGGACGAGATGAATTCTATGATTAACGAATTGAATGAGGCTCTGGCGGCGTGAGTTCGGAGAAAAGTTCGGAGAAAGGTTGGGAGAAAAGTTCGGAGAAAATGAACTGGCAATTGTAAACGAAATAAGTAAAGATCCAAAGACAACAATCTCACAACTAAGAACCTATCCGAAAATATAGCTTTAAAGTTTAAAGAAAGTAATAGGATTCTGTGATCTTATGCTAACATATCAATCACTAGAACGATTATTAATGATAACTGAAAGTGGTAGAAATTTTTCTTTTCCTAACTTTGTCGAAATCGAGATCTTCTTGGAACCTTCAGAGATGTTTGGAGTTGGAAATAAGAGTACAAGGACAATTACTCAGGGGTGCAGCACTAATGCTTTTGGTAGTTTACATACTGGAAAATTTAGTTTTCCATCCGGGCAAATATCTGAACCAATCAAAGCTATTCTAGAATGGTCGGATCAAAATAGACGATTTGAAATGCGTGGGAATAAGGTTTATGCCAAATTTGAATGTAAAGATATAGAGGAATTACTAAATTATTTGAATGCGTTGCATTACGTTTTTCCAACTTTATTAGCTATAGAACTTGCAGAACCTCCAATTGTTACATCAATTACTGGCCGAGTTGGTGATGTGCCTTTCATATGGGGCTTAAGTAAAACATTTCCAATGGGTATAAGTATTTCAACCAAAGAAAGACAAGAAAATTTCGTTATAGATTCATTCAAGAGGTTGATTCCTGTTTGCATTAAGCCTAATCGGAGATTGGCTGCGGCTCTGAGTTATTATTATGTGGCAAAGAGGCTGATTGAAGCTGGTAATTGTCCACAAGAGTTTTTGGCTGAAGCCATCTTGAATTATTGTAAAGTATTAGAAGCTTTGTTTGGAGATAAACATGATACAGTAAGAGACGGTTTACAAGAATTAGGCTATAGTAAAGATGAAATTGAATTAAACTTTATACCAGTGATGATCCTACGTAATCATTTTGATGTAGGTCACATTACACTCAGCATGTTTAAACGAGACCAATTGAATGAATTGCATAATTATTTAGGGAGTGTAAAATTCGACTTTGCAAATCTTTTGAAATTGGTCATTAATAAGGTTATGGACGGAAGTTATCATTTAAAATTAGAGTCCGATCTTGAACCGAGCAAGGATAAACAAAAAAAATTAGATGATTTAACGAATACATTTAGAAAAAAAGCCAAACTAGAGGCAAATCCAAGAAAAAAGTAATTCGTCATCTGAGCATATCGTATATTGAATACTCCAAAAATGAGAATTATCTTGCTTATGCTACGTTTCGCATGTGCATGGATTAAATTCAGAGCAGCAGGACTTTTCGGATAGGCTTTAAGTCAAACAGTAGGAATTAGCACTACTGCAATTGAAAACAATATTACAAAACTAAAAGAAAAAGGTATTTTGAAGAAGATTGGACCAGATAAGGCGGATATTGGGAAATTAATCTGGAAAAACAGAGAACTTAACTCCTGATAGTAAATCGGGAGAAAAGTTTGAATATAGAATAAATGAGGCTCTGGTAGCGTAAAAATGGAAGAGAAATTTGGATGGATAACTACAGAATTAAATCAAGTAGCTGAAATTATAATGGGGCAATCGCCACCATCTTCAACCTACAATGAAAATGATATCGGACTTCCGTTCTTTCAAGGAAAGGCGGAGTTTACTGAACTGTACCCCATTGTTTCAAAATGGTGTTCAGAGCCAAACAAGATCGCTGAATCAAACGATATTTTAATTTCGGTTAGAGCTCCCGTTGGAGCAACAAATATCGCTAACCAAAAATGTTGCATTGGCAGAGGATTAGCAGCTATTCGTTATCCCGATTGCAATAAGTATGTGTTCTACTTTTTGAGATTAATTGAAAAAGAGTTAGACAAAAAAGGAACTGGGACCACATTTAAGGCCATTTCAGGTTCAGTTTTAAAGAGTGAAAAAATCCCTTTAGCCCCTCTTCCCGAACAACGCGTCATAGTTTCAAAAATCGAGCAACTCTTCAGCGAACTGGACAACGGTATTTCAAACCTCAAACTGGCACAGGAACAGCTTAAAGTTTATCGACAGGCGGTGCTGAAGAAAGCTTTTGAAGGTGAACTTACCAAAAAATGGCGGGAACAGCAGACAGATTTGCCGGATGCTGGGGATTTACTGGAGCAAATCAGGAAAGAAAGAGAAGAAGCTACAAAATCTTCAGACAAGAAAGGAAAGAAGAGTAAGCCTCCCACGGGGACGGAATTAGCAGACTTGCCAATGATCCCTAAAAAGTGGATGTGGGTAAAGTTAGATTATCTTGGTGATTTGGGTAGAGGGAAATCAAAGCATAGACCAAGAAATGACAAAATACTTTTTGGAGGAAAATATCCTTTTATTCAAACTGGTGAAGTAAAAGCAGCCAATCATACCATCAAATCTTTTGAAAAAACATACTCCGATTTTGGTTTAGCACAAAGCAAGTTATGGCCAAAAGGAACATTATGTATTACAATCGCTGCAAATATTGCTGAAACTGCCTTTCTTGGTTTTGATGGATGTTTTCCCGATAGCATAGTTGGTTTTACTGCTACAGAAAACATAATTATGAAAGAATACATATACTATTTTTTTAAAGTTAATCAATCAAAAATAGAAGCATTTGCACCTGCAACAGCCCAAAAAAACATAAATCTTAACACATTAGAAAATCTTATCGTTCCTTATTGTTCCCTCCTAGAACAAAAAGCCATCGTTCAGGAAATCGAAACTCGCCTTTCAGTCTGCGATAAGATAGAGCAAGATATTGAAACGAATCTGGAAAAAGCCGAAGCACTAAGGCAGAGTATTTTGAAAAAAGCGTTTGAGGGGAAGTTGCTTAATGAAAGGGAGCTGGCAGAGGTTCGAGGGGCAGAGGATTGGGAGCCGGCTGAAGTTTTGTTGAAGAGAATAAGGGCGGAAAGGGTGAGAAATGGAAAGAAGTGAGGAAATATGATTTCCAATAATTGAAAAGAATCATCCGGCGTGGTAAAGGGCTGACCTCCCCAAGTTACCCAGCAAGCTACCGCGTAAGCCACCACGTAAGCTACTGCGCAAGCTGGCAATAGATATTGAAAATTAAATTTAGCAAGGAAGCAAAAACAAAAATTACACTCATCTCAAGGATTTAAACCATGTCTGAAAATACCTCATCCATCGTTTCTAAAGTCTGGAGCTTCTGCAACGTCCTGCGGGACGGGGGCGTGAGCTATGGCGATTATCTGGAACAGTTGACTTATCTTATATTCCTGAAAATGGCTGAAGAATTCAGTAAGCCGCCATACAGCAGGGATATCGGCATTCCTGAGGAATACACCTGGGACAAATTGAAACAGCAGCGCGGAGCCGAACTCGATATTCACTACAAGAAACTGTTAGAAGAACTTGGGAAAAAGCCTGGAATGCTCGGGCAGATCTTCCTCAAAGCCCAGAACAAGGTCAGCGACCCTGCCATGCTGTACAAGATCATTGACATGATCGACAAAGAAAACTGGGTCATGATGGGCGTGGATACAAAAGGAGAAATCTACGAAGGGCTCCTGCAGAAGAATGCCGAGGATACAAAAAGCGGAGCCGGGCAGTATTTCACTCCAAGGCCGCTCATCAAAGCAATGGTTCACTGTCTCCAGCCCGAACCCCTGAAAACAATCGGAGACCCCTGCTGCGGCACAGGCGGGTTCTTTTTAGCAGCCTATGATTTTCTTACCTCCCATTACCGGCTGGACCGGGAGCAGAGCCGCTTCCTGAAAAACAAAACCTTTGGCGGCAACGAAATCGTTACAGGAACGCGGCGGCTTGCCCTCATGAACATGTTCCTGCACAACATCGGTGAAATTAACGGGGAGCCCATGATCTCAAACTCCGATGCGCTCATAGCCGATCCCGGTTACCGTTTTGATTACATCCTCACAAACCCGCCTTTCGGAAAAAAGAGCAGTATGACCTTCACCAATGCAGAAGGCGAGCAGGAAAGAGAAGACCTCACCTACAACCGCCAGGACTTCTGGACAACCACAAGTAACAAGCAGCTAAACTTTTTGCAGCATATCCATACTATCCTCAAAGCAGGCGGGCAGGCAGCAATTGTCCTGCCGGATAACGTCCTCTTTGAAGGTGGAGCAGGAGAGACTATCCGCAAAAAACTGCTTGAAACCACAGACCTGCACACAATCCTGCGCCTGCCGACAGGCATTTTCTATGCACACGGCGTAAAGGCAAATGTGCTTTTCTTTGAAGCAAAACCCGCAGCCAAAGAGCCCTGGACAAAAGAAGTGTGGATCTACGACTACCGCACAAATGTTCACCACACCCTAAAAAAGAACCCTATGAAATATTCCGATCTTAAAGACTTTATCAAATGCTACAATCCCGAAAACCGCCACAACCGTAAAGAAACCTGGAGTGAAGAGTCTCCTGACGGCAGGTTCCGGAAATTCAGTTATGAGGAAATTGTAGCAAGAGATAAAACGAACCTGGATATCTTCTGGCTCAAAGACCAGAGCCTTGTTGATCTCGAAAATCTTCCTGATCCTGATATTCTTGCAAATGAGATAATCGAGAACATGGAAGCTTCACTGGAGAGTTTCAAGGAAATCATGGCTACGATCAATGGAAACGGAGAATGATGGTTGAATCCACTTCTCCCAAATGCATTTCTCAGGATTTTACTGGAGGGGTCCGATCTTAACCCAGATGAAAAAAAATCTTTACTTTAATGAAATATCTTGACCCTGATCCCCCTGGTCCAGTACCGAGACCTTAGTGATTTGTGCTCTCCAGGATTTCCGCTCTCTGGAAATCTCCCTTCTTTCTTTCTGGAATATGCGGAGAAATGTTCAATTATATTTTCCGAACATCTCCACTCCTTTACACCTTCTGCCTTTTTGCCCATTCTAGCCGTCGTTCATGAGCCATTTTCATCAGGAATTCCTCGGCAGCTTCCGAGGAATTGCAGTATTCATGCCAGATCCAGCCGCCCGGCTGTTCAGGAACCACAATGATTCCTTTTTTCTCTGCAACGCCCTCAAGGATTATTCGTGCGGCTTCTTCTGCCGGAATTGCATCTTCAGGGGTTTCCAGCTCTTCATGGACCGGGCCCAGTATCGGTTTTTTCCAGATACGCGAAACAACAGCTGAGGGACATGTCACCGAAAAATGAATGCCTTCTTCTGCAAATTCGTACCGCATGCTCTCACTCATCCCGACAACTGCGTATTTTGTGGTGCAATAAAGAGCCTGGAATGGGAACGGTACCAGTCCAGCAATGGAAGATGTATTAACTATGTGCCCTCCGCCCTGAAGGCGCATGATTGGAAGCGCAGCGTTAATACCGTATATAACACTCCAGAGATTGACATCAATAATAGACTTCCAGTGCTCGATTGTTGCATCAACGGTAGGCATCGTGCCCCCTATCCCTGCATTGTTAAATAGAAAATCAATTCTGCCTTCCTGAGCAACCATATCCTGAACAGCTTTATCTACTTCTGGCTGTTTTTTCACATCAACAAGTGAAATACGAATCTGTCCGGAATATGCGTCAAGATTTTTAGCTGCTGATTCCAGGCTTTCTACATTCCGTCCAGCCATGAAAACTATAGCTCCTTTTTCCAGCAGTGCTTCACTTATTGCATAGCCGATTCCGGAGTTTGCACCGGTTACCAGGCAGCATTTATCCTTGAAATAGTCCTCAACCCCCATTTTCACTCCTCCTTTCATTGGTTCTCATCAGTTCTACTTTGAATTCTTTTTAGTTTGCTTTCTTTTATATTCGGATCAGGGCCCTAACTGACGGATTATTGCCAGGCGGGCTACAACATAAGCAACCGGACCGGTATAGATCACCTTGAACAGTGCCAGCCTGTAAACAGAAAGCTCTGTAATGTCCAGCAGGGAAAACAGGGAGACGGTTAAAGTCACCATAAGCAGTACCGTACAGATGAACAGTACCGTACCCAGTAATCTCCCTTTCCTCGGCAGCCGCGACAGTACCGGTCCTGATTTGGGCAGGTTTTCATTTTTGAAACGGCCTGCGCGAAGCTGGCGATTAATGTCAGCTGCTGAGAAAACCGTCACAAGCCAGGTCATCACTATTGAGGTAATTATTGTGTCAACTATAATTCCGGATAGAGAAACACTTTCCGCGTTCCTGTTGATCAGAAACGCCAGAATAGGGTTCACCACCATATTTATCAGGGCAGCCGCTAGAGCCTGTTTATGAATATACGAATCAATAGAGCTCAGGCTTACCAGACCTCCGCTCCACTGCCAAAGTGGGCAGTGAAGATCTTGCCGGGATCTGCTGTTTCCTTTACATTTGGTATCCTTTGTGCTTTCAAGCTCCCGTATCCTGCAGGGACATATAATGTGAAATTGAGAAGGTCTGTTCCCTCAGAAACTGCCTGATGGTAGTTTTTAATAGAATCGGGACTGCTGGTCAGCTGGTCCATGCTTCCGGTATAGGCTCCTCCATTTATGGTCTTATCTGCATACTGGAATGCTGCGCCGTACAGGGATTGGAAGTTAATGCTTTCAGGTGACTGAGAACCATAGATACCGTTAGTGAGCTGGATATAGGTTGCCAGCTGCCAGCTCGGCCACATGCCTTTGCCCCAGTTCATCCCGGGAATGAAGGGGTCTTCACCTCCCTCTTCAGACTGTGACATCTCAAAAGCCTAGGTTGCTATCGTCACAAGAGCATACTCCTGCCCAAAATCATGCCCCTGAGGGTTCCAATCTTTACGGGAAGGCTTGAAACCGAAATCGGCAATAGAATAAAAAGTCCCTTTGAGATTGCCGTACTCTTCTGTCAGCATAATGTCATAAGAATGGTTCAGTATCCTGAAACCCGGGGTCCAGTACCCTTTTCGCCCGTTCTCGTCGTAATCTATTATCCCGTCATTGTTCTCGTCGAAGCTGTCCATGAATTCCTTTAAAATAGAGGAGCCGGTCAGCTTATCGTGGGCATCTGCATAACTCAGGAGAGTCTTCTGCATGTCCCAGAGCATGCATGAAAGGTTGTAGTACATCGTCTTTGTCATCAGCTCCTGAAATTTTCCATCCTCTATCCTGCCCAGATGACCTTCCAGGGAAGCCATTGGTGTCTCTGTCAAAGCGTCCCAGCCGACGACATAGTATTTCTGCTGCCCTACACCTCTCGCTTCAGCATAACGGTACAGGTTATACCTGAAAAGAGGCGAATCAAGACCTTCTTCGGTTATGATGTTTTTCCCGTCAATTTTTGCCACAGGTACATGGTGGACGAACTCTGTGGGCCAGCCGTTCCCTTCTTTGAGTTTCAGCGCTTCATGAATGGGTACCGTTTTGAAGCAGTATCTTGCACATAGGAGGTCGAGAGCCACACAGTCCAGGGATGACCAGACATAACCTTCAGGAATTCTGACAGCTCTGCCGTCCGGGTTATGGCAGATATTAATCATATCAATTCCGTCACTGGCGTGTACCATGAACACGTTCTGGTTCTGCACTGCCCTGATAACATCTGCCTGGGTTCCCGGCATTCCTGCGGTTTTTGTTGTTATGTATTCCCCTTTTTCATTTCTTACAGGCAGGTTGGTGTCATCATCCATTTTAACAATCCACGGCATATGCGGCAGCTCACCTTTATAAGATGGAACCGATCTGGAAGGGCACGCATATTTCCATTTCCCATCTCCCCTATCTTTCCCTTCGCAGGGTGCCTGCGTGGGATAAAGGCCGATGCCCAGGTTCTTGATAGTATTTGTGATAAGGTCCTGGGCATGGATCTTCAACTTGGGGACATTAATAAGGACACAGCCCGGGTAGTTTTTAAGGTCTTCACTATCGTCCGGGTTTCCCCCGACTATTGCTTTGTGCAGTGTAATCTCTTTGTAGTTGGCTCCGTCCGGAACTTCGACAGTCCTTCCTCTGGATACGTCTTCGTCAAGTTTGTTCAGGTCGTAGATCATCAGCCGGTCTCCGGATTTGCCTGGAGGAAAATACCTTCCTGCAACACTGTCCTCGTAGCCTTTCATGGGGTCGTCTTCATGGGAGGTAGGATGGCGCTCGGACAGATATCTGCGGATAAAGAAAAAAGCCCAGCCTCCATAGAAATCTCCACTCCTCCCTTCAAAAAGAGCTTCGGTAGTGATATCTTTCCCGGATGCCAACCTGAAAGAGACCGTCATCAGCAGGGCTGAAGTTGAAGCCTCTCCAAGAGCCATCTGATAATACTGTATATCAAGCCTGTCATGGAACCACCTCATCAGAGCGGCTATCAGGGGCCATTCGGTACAGATGGAAGCACCCAGACCTTCACAATGGGTTCCGGCATCAATAGCGACAGGACCTACCAGATTGGGTTTGAATAACAATTTCTTGCCAGCTTGAACCTGTGATTTCACCTCGCTGGCAAAACCTGTTTCGCGGTCTAGCCCGCATAGGGAATAATCAAGATTGGAGTAAATGTAATCTATTTTTTCGACTATTTTCTCCCAGGCTGCCGTATCGTTTTCGTTAATTACCTTCTCGAGCAAACCCGGGACTCCAGAATAAGCTTTTGAGGTATCCATCCTGCTGCCAGCTACCGGTGATCCCTCAGAATCGATCTTCCTCTTATCCAGCTGTGAGTATACATATTCACTTTTTGGATAGCTTTTATTCTTTGCACTCATCTTCTCCCCCCCAATTTATGAGAAGCGGATAACACAGCATCCAAAACTTTTCAATAAAAAGACAAAAATTCCAGTAAATTCTACAATAAAACGGTAGATTTTATACCTTCTAAATCTTTTTTAACCCATTCTTTGGTCCCATTTTTACTGCATATCCGCAAATCTATTGTTTCTAATATTTTATCAATTAACTTAATTCAAATATTAGATAAAGCAAATCATATATCTTATATTTATTATATGCATTACATATATTATATCGTATAGTTATATTCTAAATAAGGGGGGCTTGATCATGTTTCGATTTGAAGAAAATAAATGTTATAGAATGCCAGCCCATTTTGGCGGTTTTGACTGCCCTGGACCTGATGCAGCACTGTATTATAGGGATGCAGTTTCTGTGTCCTTCACGTATACCACCGATAAAGACCAGCTGGAAAGTTATGTGCCCGAAGGCTTTGAGCTTTTACGGCCCGAACTGAATATATCGTATAGTCAGTTGAGAGAAATCGACTGGATGGCGGGAGGAGCATATAATTTAGTTCAGGTCAGTGTTCCGGCCCGCTTCAACGGTAAACGTGACCGGCTGGAAGGTCAATTTATTCTGGTAGTCTGGGAAAATAAAACGGCTCCTATCCTTGGGGGTAGAGAAGAGACTGGCATCCCAAAAATCTATGCCGATATCGAAGATCTGCATACCATCAAGCCAAACTACTATACAACCGCCAGTCATGAAGGAAATACTTTTCTGCGCCTGGAAATGCTTGGGGCAAAGCCTGTGGAGGGACAGCTATTAGCAGATGCACAGGCTTCTGCAGCCACAATCAATGCCCTTGGATGGCGTTATATCCCTAAAGTCGGCGCTCCTGGAGCGGATTTGAGCCAGCCCATATTGTATCCTCAGGGTGCCGAGATCCACAACGCCTGGGCAGGCAGTGGCACTGTCAAATGGACTCAATTGAGCTGGGAGCAGAACCCAATGCAGTGGCATATCATCAAAGCACTGGCAGAACTGCCCATGCTCGAGATGTCTCCTGCCATTATGACGAAAGGTATTGTTATTTTGAAACCCAATAACGGACGTGTTCTTGAGTAATTGGAAGCCTGTTGCTGCAGTTAGTAGGTATTTCTTAATTTTCTTTGTAAGCTGGTACCCGAAACAATACTCTTTCATTAGGGAAGCCAGGTTCCGGTCTTAAATACTATATCATATGCTGTAGTACGGAAAACCAGTTCAACCGAAAAGAGACATGGAGTGAAGAATCTCCCTAAGGCAGGTTCAGAAAATTCAGTTACGATGAAATTGTATCAAGGGACAAAACGAATCTGGATACCTTCTGGCTCAAAGATAAAAGCCTCGCTGACCTTGATTACCTTCCTGATCCCGATATTCTTGCAAATGAGATTATAGAGAACATCGAGGCTTCACTGGAAAGTTTCAAGGAAATTATGGCCACAATTAACGGTGAAAATGAAGAGACTTGAAAGGTAATCTTGATGTGTACTAATAAGTCAAAAACGAACGCTTTGTGGAAATTCTATTCAAGTCGGCTACAATCGAAGGGTAATTTGATTCTCGCGCGATTAAAACAGAATTACCCTGCCCTTTTTGAAACGTCTGATTAAGATTCTTCTCATTTTAGAATCTGTACAAAACCCCTGGTACCATCAACACGGACATACTGGCCGTCTTTTAAGATTTTGGTAGCATTTTCTATACCGACAACAGCAGGGATACCGTACTCTCGCGCAATTACAGAGCCGTGTGTCATCATACCGCCAATTTCCACCACCAGGGCTTCAACAGAATAAAACAGGGGAGTCCAGCCCGGATCAGTAAAAGGCGCTACTAAAACATCACCTT
>ENA-UOOK01004000-UOOK01004000.1-fermentation-metagenome-genome-assembly--contig:-NODE-4000-length-16224-cov-5.899437_pt1 | contig 16224 bp, 21 predicted proteins | sample MGYA00245777_ERZ724023 | MGnify/ENA primary metagenome ERZ724023 (study PRJEB28704, sample SAMN03018312) | fermentation metagenome | biome: anthropogenic terrestrial biome; feature: soil; material...
GGTCTGGTGAACACGCACGGGGTTTCCATGACCCCCTACCTTTAAATGGTAAAAACTGGGTGGGGAATTGAGACGTGAATTGAGGTGATATATGTGGCTAGGAAGAAAGAGTTAACGGTAGATGAACGGATCGACAAGGAAATAAAAAGTCTTAAGCGGTCCTACAAAGATCTACCCGGAAATAAAAAGGCATCCGCTGACAGGCTTATCCCAAGGGCCGCATATATGCGGGTAACGCTGGAAAATTACGAGAAGGACATGAAGGAAAACGGGTCCTATGAAATGTTTACCCAGTCCAAAGACACTCCCCCGTACGAAAGAGATCGGCCCGTCGCCAGACTTTATAATACCATGAACAAGAACTATCAGTCAATCATGAAACAGATAGATGATCTTGCTCCCAAGCAGGAAGCCAAACAGGAAGACGACGGGTTCGGCGACTTTATAACGAGCAGGCAGGATTAATGGGGAAACTGAATCTTAATCCTACTAAATACCCTAGGTCCGATCCCGATATCGTATTTGGAAAGACCAAGCCCGAAGTAAAAAACGGATTTAGAAAATATCCTGATGATTATAACCCTATCCTGGAGTATTGGGAGCAGATAGAGTCTGGCGTAACCCAGGTATCAAAAAAGGTTTATCAACAGTACGAAGAAATAGTTCGGTGGATTGACGGATATAAGGAATGGTTTTACTCCCCCAAGCGGGCTAATCATGTTATAGAATTTGCCGAAAACTATTGCTGCCACTCTAAGGGTAAAATGGCAGGGAAGAAAATAGTCCTTGAGCTGTGGGAGAAAGCCTATCTGGCGAGTGTATATGGGTTTATTGATATTGAAGGTAACAGAAAACATCAAAGAGTTGTCTTAATAGTCGGGAAGAAAAATGGTAAGTCCTTACTTGACTCCGTCATGGAATTGTACGGTTTGGTAGCAGATGGAGAAGGCGGGCCCGAATGTTACGCAGTGGCAACAAAAAAGGACCAGAGCCGGATAGTCTGGTTAGAAGCCAAACGGATGATTAAAAAGTCTCCTGCTTTGCGGAAAAGAGTCAGAACGCTGTCGTACGAAATCTTATCTGACTTTAACGACGGGGTTTTGAAAGCACTTGCGTCGGATGCGGATAGTCTTGACGGACTAAATGTCCATGTGGTGGTGATGGATGAGTGGCACCAATGGAAAAACGGGAGAGCTTTGTATGACATCATGGCTGATGGGACTACTGCGAGAGAGCAGCCGCTAATCATAATGACTTCCACAGCGGGGACGATCCGGGAAGACATCTTTGATGAAATCTACGAAGAAGCTGAAATCCAATTTGACAATATGAAATTAGGAAATAAGGTTGACGATAGAACCTTGTTTTTTATTTATGAACTAGACAAAAAATCAGAGTGGAGAGATGCCAACAATTGGGTTAAAGCTAATCCCGGTATAGGGACAATTAAAATATTAAGAGCCTTGCAAGACAAGGCCAGAAGAGTTGATACGAACCCCCAGCTGGAAAAGAACTTTGTATGCAAGGAATTTAACATCCGTGAAACATCATCGGAATCATGGCTGCCGTTTGAAGTCCTGAATAACACAGACAGATTTGTGCTTGATAAAAACGGGAGAAAATTGATCTGCATTACAGAAAAAGATGAAGAGGAAGTCCGGATTGAGAAAGCCTATCCAAGGTACGGTGTGGGAGGAGTTGACCTAGGAGCTACTACAGACTTGACGTGCGCTACGGTAATTTTCCGAGTCCCGAATGACGATATGCTGTACACAAAACAGATGTATTGGTTGCCAAGTGCCATATTTGACAAGCGAGTCCAGGAAGATCAGATACCATATGATCATTGGCTGGAGCAAGGACTATTGAGAGTCAGTGAGGGCAATAAGGTAAACTATAAAGACGTGACAAAGTGGTTTACCGAGATCCAAAATGAATTTGATATCTATATCTACAAAATAGGGTTTGACAGGTGGGGATCCACTTACTTTAGAGACGATCTGAATCAGACGTTTGGCACGGGAGTAATTGAGGAAGTCGCCCAGGGAGCGAAGACGTTTTCGGATCCCATGAAAAGAGTTTATGTTGACCTGGAAGCAAAGAAGATCAACTATAATAATTCGCCTATTTTTAAGTGGAATCTAGCAAATGCAGCGATTAAAACAGACACTAATGACAATATCGCATTGATAAAGACAAGCAACCGCAAGCGCAGGATAGACGGGGTAGCGTCATTTATGGACGCCGATATTGTGATGGAAAACCATTACGAAGATTACACAAGCATGATTTGAGGAGGTTAATATGTCGAGAATAGATAACTATGCTGTACGTAGCGGGAGAGTGCTGGGAGAAGATGACAAGGAATATAACATCGTAGACTTGCTGCAAAACGTCGGCGGAACAGGTGAGCCCGGCCCCAAAGGAGATCCGGGGCCCGCTGGTAAAGGGGTAAAGCCCATTGCCCTAACTACAACGGATGGAGCAGTGACGGGCGGTACGGTAACTTATACAGACAACACCACGGCAGCGATCGCAGTAACGGAGGGATAATCGTGAGAGTTAAAACTAACCAGGGCACAATAGTTGTTAATGACGAATGGGTAGCCTCGGTAATAGTATCGGAAAGGAGGTGATCCATTGAATCTATTTGGAAGGTTTTTTAACAAGAATCCCTCCGCAACCAGATTTGAGATGGTGACAGAAAAGGGTAATGGATATTACGCGTGGGATGGTAAACTGTATCAATCTGACATTGTGAGGTCCTGCATAAGGCCCAAAGCTCAAGCGATTGGAAAATTAACTGCCAAACATATACGAGACAATAAAAAAGAGGGATTTGCGGTCAACCCAGAAGCATATATGAGATTTTTGCTGGAGGATCCTAACCCATATATGTCGGGTCAAATGTTGCAGGAAAAAATGGCTACGCAACTGGAATTAAACAATAATGCCTTTGCCTATATTCACAGGGACGACAATGGGATGCCGGCCGAACTCTATCCGATACAGGCTCAATCGGCAGAAGCAAAGTATGATAGATCCGGGTTTTTATATCTAAAATTTGTGATGCAGAACGGGAAGATGGTAACGTTTCCTTACTCGGATGTTATCCATTTGAGACAAGATTATAACGACAATGATATATTTGGTGAGAGCCCGGCGAAGACGTTGATCCCATTAATGGAGATAGTCAATACCACCGACCAGGGTATTGTTAAAGCGGTCAAAAACTCCAATGTAATCAGGTGGCTGCTAAAATATACGTCCTCTTTGAGGCCGGAAGACATCAAGAAAAATGCTGATAAATTTGTTGAAGATTACTTGTCTACCCAGAATAAATACGTAGGCGTGGCCGCTACAGACGCAAAAGCTGACGTACAGCAGGTGACTCCGCATGACTATGTACCTAATGCCTTGCAGATGGATAAGACTACTCAAAGGATATACTCCTTTTTTGGCACAAACTCTAAAATCATCCAGAGCAGCTATAACGAAGACGAGTGGAATGCTTACTATGAAAGCAAGATAGAGCCCTTAGCGATGCAAATGTCCCACGAGTATACAAGGAAATTGTTTACACGGAAGCAAAGAGGGTTTGGCAATAAGATAATCTTTGAGTCAATGAGTTTGCAATATGCGAGTATGAAGACAAAACTCAATTTATTGCAGATGGTTGACCGAGGATCTATGACCCCGAATGAGTGGCGGGAAGTCTTAAACTTAGGCCCAATTGAGGGAGGGGACAAACCGATCAGAAGATTGGATACGGCATTAGTCGAAGGAGGTGAAGACGACGAAGAAGATCAGCGTGAAAGGGGATATAATCCCGAACGATGATAAATGGATCTATGAGTGGCTAGACATGGAGTCCGTAAGTCCAGAAGATGTAAATAAAGCCTTACTCGAAGCCAATGGCGATGATGTTGAAGTCGAGATTAACAGCGGCGGTGGAGATATTTTTTCCGCAAGCGAAATTTATACAGCTTTGCGAAGCTACAAGGGAAATGTAAAGATCAAGATCGTTGGCGTAGCTGCCAGTGCTGCCAGCGTAATCGCAGCGGCAGGCTACAGTGAGATAGCTCCTACAGGATTGTACATGATCCACAATGTACGTAGTAGCTCATCCGGAGATTATAGGGACATGGAACACAAAACGGGAGTTTTAAAAACGGCGAACCAAGCGATAGCTAACGCCTATAAGCAAAAAACCGGGTTATCGGATAAAGAACTTTTGAAGCTGATGGACAACGAAACATGGTGGAATGCGGAAGAAGCAGTCAAAAACAAATTTATTGACAAAGTGATGTTTGACGAAGAAGCTCCTAAGTTACTGAACTCCATCGGCGGCGTGCCATATGAGACAATTGAAAAGATAAGAAACAGTGTGAGAAAACCGGGCAAAGATCCGGCTTTTTTAATGCAAGCAGAACTAGACTTACTAAAATTGAGGGGGAAAAAATTTAATGAATAAGGAACAGTACCTGGCAAAGAGGGAAGAACTTGTAAACAAATCGCAGAAACTCATTGACGAAGGGAAGGCTAAAGAATCCAAGGAGGTAAATGAAGAAATCAAGAACCTTGACAACAAGTTTGAACTGTCAGCAAAGGTACAGGCAAACCTGAACGCGCTGAAGGATAATCACTCAATAACTGATATCCAGAATTACGGCGTGAATGTGGAAGGCAGAACCATTGACTCTATCGCAAAGGACAACGTTGAAAAGCCTGATATGTATGACTCTGTAGAGTACAGAAAGTCTTTTATGAACTACGTCCTGACCGGAGCTCGCATGCCGGGAAAGTTTGTCAACGCTGATGCCAGCACCAAAACGTCTGACGTAGGATCTGTTATCCCGACTACAATTTTGCAAAGAATTGTTGAAAAATTAGAATCTACCGGAATGATCCTGCCTTTGGTAACCAAGACCGGCTATCAGGGCGGCATGTCCGTGCCTACGTCCAGTGCTAAACCCGTTGCAACCTGGGTGGCAGAAGGATCCGGCAGTGACAAGCAGAAGAAAGCAACCGGAAGTATTGTGTTTGCATATTACAAATTGAGATGTGCAGTGTCTGTCAGCTTTGAAGTATCTGTGGTAACTCTGGGAGTTTTTGAAAACACCATCATTAATAACATCGCAGAAGCCATGACCAAATCTCTGGAACAGGCAATTGTATCCGGATCCGGAAGCGGACAGCCCAAAGGCATATTGGCAGAAACTCCTGAAGCGGGGCAGAACATTACCGTCGAAAAAGCAGATTATGAGACTCTTGTAAGCGCAGAAGCCGCTTTGCCGCTGGCGTACGATAATGGCGCGGTGTGGTGCATGACCAAAAAGACATTTATGGCATTTGTCGGCATGGTGGACGGAAACGGTCAGCCAATCGCCCGTGTAAACTATGGCGTAGCAGGTCGGCCGGAAAGATCTCTCCTTGGAAGGACCGTTGTTTTAAACGACTATATGCCGAGCTTGGGAGCTGCTGGCGGATCTGTCGTGGCATTTTTGTTTAACTTTAGCGATTATTTGTTGAACATGAACTATAGCATGACCGTAAAGAGATACGAAGATAACGACACTGACGATCAGGTAACTAAGGCAATCCTGCTGGCAGACGGTAAAGTGATCGACAAGAACAGCTTGGTAACTCTGACGCAGAAAACAGCTTAAACAATAGGGGGTGGTGCGAATGCTTACCGACGATGTGCGTAACGCAATAAGGGCGGATCCGGATCCCGATTTAGACATAGAGATAGAAGATCTAATTGGAGCGGCAAAAGCGGACCTCGAATTGAGTGGGGTTAATAAAGATAAAATTAAAGACGACGATCCTCTGATCAAGCGGGCCATTGTAGTTTACTGCAAGGCCCATTTTGGCTATGAGGATCCCAATTTGTCTGATAGATTTGCCGAAAGTTACGAGAGCCTTAAGCACCACCTCACCTTATCTAATGAGTATGGTGATTGGCATGACTGATCGTAGGCAGAGGATACAGTTTTTAAAACGCACAAAAGAGCATGACAAATACGGGGAGCCATTGGACATATGGGAGACGGTTAAAGCAGTGTGGGCAAGCAAGGAACCAATACTCGGTAACGAGTACTTTACAGCCTTAACGACAAATACGAAAGTGGAAGTTAAGTTTAACTGCCGATATACTCCCGGAATCACTAACGATATGCGAATTAAACACGGTAATGAAGTATATGAAATCCTGTCTGCTATCAATGTTAAGACGTTAAATCGTGATCTTTTATGCTATTGCAGGCTGGTGGACGAATGAGCGTATATCTTAGGGTAGAAGGCATGAATAAACTCGCGAAAAGCCTTGAGGAACTAGGGAAAGTCCCGCAGAAATACGTGACATCCGCATCCCGAAAGGCTATGACTGCTGTTAAAAATCAATCTAAAGAAAAGGCACCATATGAAACCGGGAACTTACGGCAAGGCATCATCGTCAAGGGCGAAAAATCGCACGACAAGGGGAAGAAAGTCTACCGTATAATCTTTGACCCCCGGATGAATGATATTTTTCAAAAAAAGAGCGGTAAATACGGCGAGGTCAAAGGCTACTACCCTGTATCCCAGGAGTATGGCTTTTTTTCCAGAGCAGGAAATTATATCCCAGGATTTAGATTTGTGCACAAAAGCTTTGACAGCAGCCTATATGACATCGAATCTACCATAATAGACACAATGCAGACCAAAATCGACGCAGAAATCAGGAAGGCGGGGCTTAAGTAATGGAAGCAGCATTAATAGCTGAACTTATCCGCAAGATACCGGAATTGGAAGACAACATTTACCCTACGAATGCACCAGAAGAGTCTAAAAAGCCCTACCTTGTATACGCCAATCTTGACGGAGACCCGGATAAAACGCTGGGCGGGTTCGGCGATGGCGGGAGCTACGATTATATGTTTAGCTGCATGGCAAAACGATACGAGGACGCAAAGACTCTTACTGATAAAGTAACGGATTTTTTAATGTCCCTCCCCAAGCACAGGATATCAACCGTGACACCGGACAGGGCTTTAGCTCCGTACAGCAGAGCAAAAGAAATTTACGAGTCTGATAAATCAGACGAAGAAAGTGTATTTGTGCAGGATATTGTGATCAATAAAATTGCTAAAACATGGGAACCAGAGTTAAAAGTAAACAGAGGGATTATAGACTTTACAATCTATATATAAAGAGAGGATGAAATAAATGGCAAAAGGGAATGTAACCCGTGCAGTGGGAACAGCCATTAAAAAAGGCGAAGATACCATCGGGAATCTAACGTCCATTGGTGGAATTGAAATCACTGCTGACAGCATGGACATCACTACTCTTGACTCAGACGGCGGGTATAAAGAGTCAATCGGCACCTTTAAGGATGGCGGAGAAGTGCCACTGGAAGGGTTTTTTGTGGCCGACGATACAGGGCAGATGGCTTTACAGCAGTCCATCGATGGTGGGCAGGCAGAGGAGTATGAAATTACGTTTCCGACGACTCCTGCTACGAGCTGGAAATTTAGTGGCGTTGTTACAAGCTTTAAAGTTGGAGACGTTGAACTTGATGGAGCCGTAAACTTTGGAGCAACTATTAAGGTATCTGGCAAGCCTACACTTACAACCGGCGGGGGAGCGTAACTTATGGACAACACTAAGATGTGGCTGCATCAACTAATAGAGGAAGGCCAGTTGCTATCTATTAATGTAGACACAGTAACGATTCCAGGCAGTGATCCAGAAATGCATTTAAATATTGTTTTAACACCGGCAGAAGAAAAAGAACCGGAAGACGAATATCAAACGCTTTAAGGAGGGCAAATATGAAAGTACCTATTCAGCTTGACAAACCGCGAAGCTTTAAATTTAGTATGAGGGTTATCAGCAACATTGAAGAAAAGTTTGGAAAGTCCCTGATGGAAATACCGGGAATGAATAATGGGCAACTGACAATGAAGGATTATGCAATTGTAATGTGTGAAGGCTTGAAGCACGAAGACCCAGAGCTTACCCCCGAAAAGGTTATGGATCTGGTAGACGAATACTCTGATATCATGACCGTATCAGAGGCCATGTGGCAAGCCTTAAATGGAGTACTGGTGGGAAATAAGAGCCCAAAAAACGCGGGAAAGCCGGAAAAGAAGTAAAAGCAGCAACGTTTACTCTCCGTGGTGCATGGGAGCAAGCAGCGTATATAGGCATCCCAATTAGTGATTTTTGGGAAATGACGATGGAGGATCTTAATATCGCTGTAAAGGCGTATAAGGACAGGGAAACAAAAGAGCAGCAAGAACAGATATACCAGGCTTATTTGATATCTAGATGGGTATGGCAAAAAGAGATTAATATTAAAAAAATCCTAAGAGACATGGAAGAGCCGGGCAACGAGCCTATGACGGACGAGCAAATGCTGGCGAAAGTTAAAACGTTAAACACCATGTTAGGTGGAGAAAAGGCTTGCAAATCCTAGCAACATATGGTAATGTAAAGATAAATATAGCTAGGGGGCGTAGGCATGGGATTATACGGATCTCCGGAGTTATTACCTGACGAAAACGAGTATAGACGTGAGCATAAACAAAAGCATGTGCCAAAGTGGCCTTGGATAATAGCAGCGATCTTTATAGCGGGCTTTGCATTAAACAAGATGGATTTTAGCAAAGCAAATGTGCCAAATGTTGGAAACGCACAGAACGTGATATCTGTAGGCACCAGGAAAAACCCGGCTACAGTAAATCAATCGGTACAGGCAGATATACAAGATCAATCTGGTAATGCTTACCGGATGGAAGTTACGCTGATAGACTTTCGGCGGGGCGAAGAAGCTGAGAAGATTTTAACCGCCTGGCACAGCGCAGGAGATCCGGGAGAGGGTAAGGAACACGGATTGGCGAAATTTAAGGTTAAGTACTTGGAAGATAAAAACAATAAAGATACTCCTTTAACTCTCTCTGGATCAAGCTTTTTGTATTCCACCGAAAATTATAACGTATCTAACCTAACGTGGGATGTGCCTGGCATGGACCCGGCAATGACCGGCCAGCTGTATGCAGGAGCCGATCATCAAGGCTGGGTATGTTACAGCTTGGAAAAGTCCGATACAGCGCCGAAAGTAGTTTTTGCACAGAGCGTGTGGTTTGACTTAACAAAATAGCATTCATGGAGCGCCGTTTAAGGCGCTTTTTTATTAGGCACTGGTTTTAGCCGGTGCTTTTTCCGTGCCAAAAAAGGCAGGTGAAAAAATGGCAGGATCCAATTTTATTGTTAGAGGTGGAGGGGATTTTTCCCAGATTAGTAGAGGACTGAAAGATACCCAAAGCCAACTGAAAAATTTTAAAGGTGAAGCAGAAAAAGCCTCCCACGGCATAAGCCAAACTTTGGGAGGAGTAGTGGACGGACTGGGGCTTAGCTTTATCAAGCTCGGGAAAGTTGCTATGGCGGCAGCAGTTACAACAGGGATTGTTGAGTTAGGCAAAAAGGCTATCGGCGTGGCGTCTGACTTAACAGAAGTGCAAAACGTCGTCGATGTCACATTTGGCAATATGTCTAAGGATATCGACGACTTTGCGGCTAACGCATTGGATAAGTTTGGACTATCTCAATTATCTGCAAAAGAGTTTTCATCGACCATGGGTGCAACCTTAAAAGCGTCTGGAATCACCGGGAACTCGATGAAAGAGATGTCTAAAAGCCTTACGGGTTTAGCGGCTGATATGGCGTCCTTTTACAATCTAGACCCAGAAGTGGCGTTTAGCAAGCTAAGGTCCGGGATTACAGGCGAGACCGAACCCCTGAAGCAATTAGGAATTAATATGAACATTGCTAATCTGGAAGCCTGGAATTTGTCACAAGGTATCAATAAATCCTGGCAGGAAATGTCCCTGGCAGAGCAAACAATGACCAGGTATAACTACATCATGGCGGTTACTGGAGATGCGCAGGGAGATTTTGCCCGAAATACAGGCACGTGGGCCAACCAAACAAGAATCTTAAAAGAGCGCTGGACAGAGCTTATGGGGATTATCGGTAATGGCTTGATAAAGGTCCTCCTGCCCTTGGTAAAGTTTTTAAATAAGATTTTAGATGGCCTGATAAAGATTGCCCACGCGGTGGGAAAAGTTTTTTCCATGATCACTGGCAAACAAATTGTTGATAAGTCCGATGTAAAGACGCAGCAGTCAGCAGTAGATACAGGTATAGACCTATCTAAAATAAACACAGGAATTGGAAAGTCGGCAGATAAAGCCGGTAAGGGCCAAAGCAAACTTGGAAAAGGTATCGACAAAGCAAGAGCAGCAGCGCAAAAAGCCCTGGCGCCATTTGACGAAATCAACAGATTACAAAAAGAAATGGGCGACAACACTGGCGGCGGTGGGCTTACTCCTGGCATTAACACTGGTGGCGGCGGTGGAGGAATCGGCGGTTTAGGAACCATGGACGTAGGACCTAGTATCTCCGATGGATTAGACGACGTGAAGAAGAAATCAAAAGACTTTTTCCCATGGTTTGCAGCGAAATGGAACGGATTTAAGGAATTAGTTACAGAACCGGTATTTGTAAAAGCACCTGTATTTGAGAGTCTACCGAGTCCAATATGGGTTCCGAATTGGGGATTAGATGTACCTCCCATCCCGCTGCCTTATATACCTCCTTTACCGTTTCCAGTATTTAATCCGACGTGGAACTTAACACCTCCGCTCGTTCCTTTACCGGTATTTCCAGGGCTTCCCGCTCCGGTGTATCAACCAAAGTGGAATTTGTTTCCACCTCCTGTCCCGGCGGTTAATTTAGGGCTGTATATAGCATCCTTGCTGGATATGCAAGCGCAGACGTCAAAAACGATGGATACAGTAGGGGCAGATGTAAAAGATGGGCTCGGAGTAACAGAAAAAAACCTTGCCACCAATAAAGACGCAGTGGGGAGACTGGCAAGTGCGACCGGAAAAGTATTAGCGCTGGGATTTGCGCAAGGTTTAGTATCAGCGAACAAAGACGTGAGAAACTTTATCCCGGGGTATACAGGCAATCTGGTAACTATGGGGCTGGCAGTATCATCCATTGCATTCCAGGCCGCAAAAGGTTGGGCTGGAAATTTGTTTAGTGGCTTAAAATCCAGTTTGGCTGATATAAGAGACTGGGGAGGCAAAGCTTTAAGGGGCCTTGGATCCTTTGCAACAAGCTCCCTAAATACGTTTGCACAGTGGGGTACAAACCTTGCCAGGTCAATCGGGAGCGCACTGTCCATAGCGTGGGCAAATATCAAAAACTTTGCGAGCGCTGCAGGAGAGAAACTGAGCGGATGGTACAGCGAAAATAAAGGAACGGTTAGAAAAGTCGGTATAGTCGTCGGAGCTGGTGTTGGCATAGCGGCGGCGGTACACTTTGCACCGGCAGCAGTACCTTTTATAGCAAAAGCAGCGCAAGCAGCTTATAACTTTGTGCCCGCAGGGGCATACGCAAACGGCGGTTACCCGACTCCGGGACAATTATTTATCGCTAATGAGCCCGGCAATCCGGAAATGATAGGGAACATCGGCGGGAAAACGGCAGTAGCCAACAACGATCAAATTGTCGAAGCGATCTCCCAAGGTGTTTATGAAGCCGTCTCCTCTGTCGGAGGGAATATAGACTTGACCGTAAATGTCGGAGGAGAAACATTGTTAAAGAAAGTGATTGAAGGAATCAATCGGCAAAATCGAATCAGCGGAACAAACGTAATTAACGTATAGGAGGAATGACATGGCGATTATATCTATAGGAGGAGTGGCTATGCCTTCCTCCTCTTCTCTCAAGGCCCCAGAATACGACTTGTATTCGGGGGATACCGGAAGAAATCAGCTTGGAAAAATGTGCTTAGATCCGGTACGGATGGATATCGGAAAATTAAATATCGAGTGGAAAGGTCTGTCAAGTGCAGAATTAAATAAAATAAAGTCTGCTACACGCAGGCCCCCTTTTTCAGTAACTTTTTTGTCCTCTGCGGGGAATGTTACAAAAAGCATGTACAGAGGAGACAGGAACATAGAGATACCAATCATAAAAAACGGTGTTCCGGTGTGGAACTTGAGCATGGATTTAATTGAGCTGTAGGAGGTGATAAAATTTATAATGTAAGTAAAAGCTATCAAAAAAAGGTAAAAGAAAACGTAAGGTACTGGAAAATATCCATAGCAGTAAACCACAGCGACGGAGTAATCGAATTAACTGACAAAGACCTGACGGATGGCGCTTTAACCTGCACCGAATCCACACAGAGTGGTGAAGATTTTACTGTAGGCGGCACGGTAGCAAGCACAATCTCCTTTACGATCTTTAATGAAATGATGCCCTCCCCAGATAGGATCTTAACCCCATACAGTCGAAAAAACGAAACGTTGATATCCGATGATCATATGATACCCAGATATCCCAATGTACAGTGGGGCGGGGCCAGAATAACCCCTATGGTGGGGTTAGAAATGGAAGAATCCTCCGGGACTACGTACAACGATCTGCAGAAATACACGTATAAAGAACTACAAGGATTTAAATATCGAGATTTATCCGAAAGGTATGAATATGTGCCGCTCGGAATTTTTTATGTGGACGAATATGAGAAGCAAAGAAACACCTTAACCATTAAGGCCATGGATAGCATGATGTTGCTAGATGTGCCTTACAGCAAGTCTACAATAGATTACCCGGCTACACTCCAAGATATCTATCTTGATATCTGCAACGTATGCGGGGTACCTGCTGGTACAAAATACTTTACCAACATGTCTTACGTGGTAAAGGAGCGCCCGGACGGAGATTATACCTGTCGTGACATCTTAGGGCACGTGACCGCACTGGCCGGGAGTTTCGCCAAGTTTAACCGGCTGGGTGAGCTGGAGATTAGGTGGTACAAGGATACGGATTTGACCATAGGCCCGGAAAATAGGTTTGATTTTAAACCTGCGGAAGATCCGATCCGGATCACTGGTGTAAGTTTTACTGTACGGGCGCAGGGGGACAAAAAGGATACCAAATATCTTACCGGCACAGATGAATACGAAGTTGACTTGGGCGACAATCCCTTATTGCAAGGCGGTTACGATACAGTGTTGCCTAACATCCTTAATGCAGTAGGAGAGACGGATTTTTACCCCTTTGAATCATCCTGGCAGGGCAATCCGGCTTTGGAAGCTGGCGACATGGTAACGCAGTTAGATGTAGACGGCAAAGCCTACAAGACTTTAGTTGTGACATCTGTCTATAAATACAGAGGGGCCTCTGATCTGTCTGCAAGTGGTACCTCCCAACAAGCCAAAGGGTATACCTCCCCGGAAGATAAAAAGATAGTAAGCGTAGTAAAGCAGCAGACGCAACCTGCCTATGACCAGCTAATAGAGATGGAAAGCGTAATGGATGATGCAAACGCTGAATTAGCTGACCTGCAGGAGAGATTGACCTATGCGAGGGAGCAGGTAGACCTTAATAATGTGGATTTAAAACAAGCTAAAGAGGATGTCGAAGAGTTAAACGAGACTATAATCAGCACAGGCGAGGACGTATCAAAAGCACAGGCCACAGCGGATGGTAAAAATACTGTCTTTTACTCTATAGGAACTCCAGTAGCTAATAAAAAAGATGACGTATGGTTCGACACCGATGATGGCCATAAGATGTATAGATGGGACGGCTCGGCATGGGTGGGTTCCCAGTTTGGCACAGATGCGATAGCTAATCTCTCCGTCACCAATGCGCTTATAGCAGACGCAGCGATAACTAACGCCAAGATAGCCAACTTGGACGCTGGCAAGATAACCACAGGCACCCTCTTGGCAGATAGGCTAGGTGCACTGTCCATCACAGCGGATAAGATAGCTGCGGGGGCGGTCACAACAGCCAAAATAGGCGCCAACCAAGTGACTGCAAACGAAATAGCAAGTAAGACTATCACGGCCGATAATATTAAAGCTAATGCGATTACAGCCAACAGCGGGATAATTGCAAATGCAGCTATCACAAATGCCATGATTGCGAGCCTGACGGCAGACAAGATAACTGGCGGTACGATAACTGGTATAACCGTCCGTACAGCGGCAGGCAACGATCGTATAGAGATGTCCAGCGGATCTCTTAAGGCTTACAGTGCCGGGGTGCGCAGAGCGGAACTTGACTTTGACAGCATGGATTTTTATACCCCCAGAAATGAGCTAGGTGGTACGATAACGGCTACCTACGATGCAAGCTTTGACCTACCTACGCTGTCTTTTCAGTCTCCCAAGGGATTTGTACAGATGACGTCCCAGACTGACAGCAGACACTACGCAAATATAAGCGTCAACTCCGCACAGCCGGACTTGGAAAATATCGAAATGGCGATAATGGAAGTGCAGCGTGGTGATGGGCAAGGGTATCTAGAGGTAGGCCCGGGGGCAATATTTGCATCCGCAACCAGAGGTGGAGATGGAGCAATAGCGGCCACCATAGAGCTTTCCCCAGAACATGGATTTGATATAGATGGTATGCCGCGACTCAATTTTGATGCGGGCCCTTATATCGATGCATCGGGCGGAGTTTTTAGAATGAATAGTGCGATCAATCCAAGCTCGGGGAAAACCTATTCAGGGATTTCGCTGATGAAAGGCAACACAATAAACATTTATTTTGATGGCATGATGAAGCACCAATTTAAATCAGATGGTACAAAGATTGGCGGATCCATTGAGATAGACGGTAAAACGTGGGGCATGTCTCCCATAGACTCCCCAAGAGTGCTATTTATGGACATCGTTGAGGATGTTGAAGCCGTTTCGGAAGGCACAGAGGTTAAATTTGAGCAGAAATTTGCAAAGTCGATGAACGGTTATAAGGTTTTCCCAAATAAGCCTGTAGAAGTTACAGATAAAACCACGGAAGGATTTACAGTCAAAGGAGAAGGCAATGTTGACCTTTTAATCGTCGGAAAACGTATAAAGTATGAAGATACCTACTGGCAAGATATGGAGGATGAAACAATATGAATAAAAGAATCTTAGAAACAAAGCAGGCATTAGTTAACGTGCTAAATCAGGCAGGACTACCTATTGCAGTGCTTGACCTGATTTTATCGGATATCCGCAGCGGGATCCAACCGCAGCTTATCGCGGAAGTGAGGGTGGAGGAAGAAAAAGAAAAGGAGGGAAAGGAGGATAAGTAATGGCTTTTACGTCAAACTATAATCTTAAAAAGCCCGAGCTTGACGAGCAATACGATATATCCCACCAAAACGGGAACTGGGATATCATAGATACTCAGCTGGGGCTGCTAAACTCTGGCGTATCATCCAAACTTAATTTATCCGGTGGTGTGGTGACCGGAACTCTGTACGTTGGTAGTGAGAGCAAAATTAAGTTAGAGGCGTCTACAGGGGATATATACAGCAACGGCAAGATAATGGCAAGTCAGGCGTGGGTACAAAATAATGACAAACTCCCTGATATCGTATCTTTTGGCACGAGCGGTTGTCATATTGACTGCACCAACGGCATGTTCCGCATCAGGGGCCTGCCGGGTAAATCCTCCATTGTCGCTAGAGGAGACAACGGTAACATCGAGTTTTATCTCAAAGACGCTACGATCGCACAGCATGTTTTTAGGCCTGACGGGACAAAGGCTGGAGGCTCGATTAAGATAGATGGCAAGACCCTGGGGATGTCTCCGATAGACTCTCCCAGGATCCAGATACAGGATGTGATCAGGGGGGTTAAAGCTACTCTGGGGGGGACAAAAGTCACGTTTGACAATGACTTCGCAAAGTCCATAGAGGACTACAGCGTTTTTCCAAGTCATCCAGTAAAAATCAGGAACAAAACAAAAAACGGATTTGTAGTTGTCGGTGACGGCGAAGTCGACCTGCAGATCATCGGCGATAGAGTGGGATGTAAAAAGGTATACTGGCAGGAGATGCCGAGCAAGGAGGTATAGCATGGCAAACCTATACAAGGGCATGGCGGGCAGCCCTATAGCCAGCCTGTCAGCAGCGATAACGAGCACACAAACGAGCATAACGGTAGATAACGGCAGCGCCTTGCCGGACGCTCCCAACATCTGCACAATTATAGGAGATAACGCGCAGATAGAGACAATCTTATATACAGCTAAGTCAGGGGATGTACTGTCCAGCGTTACAAGGGGGGTAGAGGGTACAGCTGTTTCAATCCACGCTCCCTCATAGGGAGCGACAAGAAATATCTCGAAAAGGCTTTGGAACCGGTAAAAGGT
>ENA-UOOK01004001-UOOK01004001.1-fermentation-metagenome-genome-assembly--contig:-NODE-4001-length-16224-cov-5.215536_pt1 | contig 16224 bp, 17 predicted proteins | sample MGYA00245777_ERZ724023 | MGnify/ENA primary metagenome ERZ724023 (study PRJEB28704, sample SAMN03018312) | fermentation metagenome | biome: anthropogenic terrestrial biome; feature: soil; material...
TACTAAAAGCGCTTATGGTTTCTATGAACAAAATCGGCGTGAACCTTCTCCAGAAACTATAAAAAAACTAGCCGATTATTTTGAGGTGTCTGCAGATTATTTATTAGGGCGTACGGATAAAGAAAGGTAGGATCAAAGACCCAGTTGTATAACTGGACGAGAGGTAATTTCTAATGGCTTTAAATTCGACAATAGAATGGACTGAATCAACCTGGAATCCGATAACTGGTTGTACTAAGATCAGTGCTGGTTGTCAAAACTGTTATGCCGAACGCATGGCTAAACGTTTACAAGCAATAAGAAAAATGGCAGGCAGCTGACTAAGCTTGTTTTTACCTATTACTATTTTTCCCTCTCCACTCCCGCCAATACTCCCGCAAGAAATCTTCCGTCACCGAAAGAGAACAGTCCTTGAGCAACCGCTGATATTCTGCGTCAAATAACTTGTAATCATTGGGCGCTAAACTCTTTCGCAAGCGGTAACTCCATTCTACCCCGGTGGTCAGGGCTGTCCAGGAGAGGTTGGCCGAGCTGATGAAGACTTCACTATCGTCAGGCAGGTCAAAGAAGTAGGCTTTGGGATGAAAGGAACGGTCGGTTTCGGCATAGGACCGGAGCTTGAGGGTGGGGCCGACCTTTTCGATCAGGTATTCCAGGGCATAAGGTTCGGTGGTGTATAGGTACGTCCCGGTGAGAATGGTGACTGGGGCTCCCCGCTCGACGGCTTCCCGAAGAGGTTTGGCCAGCAGCCGGGCACCGGATTCGGTGATGAAGGCAACGAGAAAGCGGATGCGGATCGCTTCGGTAATTGCGGCGCGGAGATACTTATAAAGGGAGTCGCCAGGCCCCCTGATGGAGTTGTTAACCCGATAGAGATCAAGGTCCGTACTCACCTTCACTTGTCACTCCTCGTCATATTTTTACTTTATTTCTATAGTTTACCAATAGAATCCTCCATGCTTCCCAAGGGTTTGCAATGGGTCCGGAATTTTGGCTGTGATTCAAAACATGTAAAAGGGGGGCAGTATCAATGATAATTATAAAACGAATAAGCCTCGTTTTCACGGCTACCGTTTTTATCTTATGGTGTAGTCGGTTGATTGGTGGGAACTACCAATTTACTGATACTGCCATATATCAAGACATTATAAGTAGACGTTCGATTGAAAATCCTACCCTTAGTAAAAAGGAAATTAAAGCTCGTTTTAAAAGTTTACTCTATCGGTATGAGGGTTTTGATGATGAATTATCCAGTGAGGAACTGATTTTTAGCAAAGAAGCTCTTGATCAAGGTGTTGATTTAGGTACAACCATTTCCACAGAAGATGCATTGAAAGAAATTGATATTTTGTTCCGGATCATCAAATATGGATATGCGGGATACCAATATTTCGGAGGGGACGAAACTTTTCACAGTGCAAAGGAGAAGATTGTTTTTGATATTAACCAAACTTCCAATCAAGGACAACTTCTTATCGGATTATATCTAGAGATGATCGCAAAACATTTAGACTTCATTCAAGATGGGCATTTCCAGATTGGCAAAATCAGTTTTCGTAAGGTTTCCCGCTATTATTCAACCAGCCAATATTTATTTAATAAGGACAAGGATGGGGTTTATACACACCGAAAGGACCAAAAACACTATTTAGTTTCGATCAATGGGACAGATCCGTCAAAATATATCAACTACTCAATGGATGAAAAGGGAGAGATTTTCTACCAATTGGGAATGCTCTCTGAAGAGATTGATGGAGAAATTTCAATCAATCTAGAGTATGATGATGGTTTTACTCAGCGGGTTCTTCTTAAACTCCAAAAGTCAACCCCCATTCCCGGTTCAACTTATTTGCGCAAAGCAATAGATAATATTCCGGTTATCGAAAATCGCAGCCTTTTGCCAAGTCCAGCAAGGGTAAGATTACTTGAGCGATTTGTCTCAGATGCAAAAAAAATCCAGGACAAAAAATTGTTGATTTTGGATATAAGGTCGCATCAGGGTGGTAATGAAAATTATGCTGTTAAGTGGTGCTCTAATTTGACCGGCGAAAAAATTAAACATGCATCCGGCTTCATCTTTACATTGCTAACGACTAAGACGGCAAGAAAACTGCATAAAAACTTTATTGAAGCTTATTTTGACAAAAAGGAAGCCAAAAGTTTAATGTTTTACCAAAATCTAATGGGTAAAATTGGAATCCGCGGTTGGTTTCCGACGATTTATCGGAAAGGTGCTCGAATCCACAACAATACTTTTATTATTGTCTTAATCGATCAATATGCTGCTTCAGCAGGGGAGGGTTTTGTCAGCTATCTTAGGCGAATGGATAACGTTATCTTTATTGGTTCCAATACAGCCGGGGCATTCTTTACAGGCGATGTTGGTGTATGCCAACTTCCTTATTCCAATGTAACGGTAAGGATACCGACAAGCATTCGTTTTGAGCCGGATTTTGTTAACCGCGACGGGATAGGTTATCTGCCTGATATTTGGGTAGAGCCCGAACATGCTCTTGAATATGCCATTGAATTTGCGAGAAAAAACTTTTGAAAGCCTGGGCGCTGCTTACATTATGTAAAAAAATAACCACATTTAAGAAAGTTGGTGCGCTAGGTGGCGGATAAAATAAAATACCCGGTGACCCAAGGGATTCGCTTTTTGCGGGCGGCGAAGGTCGGTTACACTGAACATTTGTATACCTATGAGGATAGGGGAGGGTCGGAGGTTGCCGCGCGGGAATTAGGCGTCGCTGAACACGCGACGATTAAAACGTTGATTATGGAAGATGAAAATAAGAGTCCCTTGATGGTGTTGATGCATGGCGATTTGGAAGTCTCCACCAAAGAACTAGCCCGGATCATTGGGGTTAAGACGATTAAACCTTGTGCACCGGCCACCGCGAATAAGCTTAGCGGTTATCAGGTAGGGGGAACGTCGCCCTTTGGCGTCCAGCATAAGATGCCGGTATATATGGAAGCAACCATTTTGGAGCTGCCGAAAGTCTACATTAATGGAGGTAAACGTGGCTTCATTGTGGGAATGGATCCGCAGGACCTGGTTAGACTATTGGAACCCAAACTGGTGAATGTAGGGATTAGGAGTTAGCCGACACAAGGAGAGAACCATCTTAATAAATCAAAACTTTAGAGGTGATTGTCATAGCGGTATTTGATCAAGAGGCTAAACATTATGATGCGTGGTACCGAAGTAAGATGGGAAGTTTTGTAGATAAAGCGGAGACCGACTGTGCCTTAAGGCTATTTAAAGCAAAGCCGGGAATGAAGGTTTTGGATATAGGGTGCGGAACTGGGAATTTCAGTATCAAGCTGGCTAGAATGGGATGTAAGGTTACCGGGGTGGATATCTCCGCAGAGATGCTGAAGGTGGCCAAGGATAAGGCAAGAAGCCAAGGGTTGGATATTGAGTTTCATCTGATGGATGCCTATGATCTCAGTTTTCCTGATGAATATTTTGATGGGGTCTCTTCCATGGCGGCCTTTGAGTTTATCCCAGATCCGCCTCGAGCGATGGCGGAAATATTTCGGGTGGTTAAAAAAGGCGGCCGGATTGTGATTGGCACCATCAATAAGGAGAGTAAATGGGGGCAGCTTTATTTGTCGGAAGAATTTCAGAAAAACAGTGTATTTAAGCATGCGGATTTTAAAAGTAGAGATGATCTGAAAAAACTACAAAGCGCGCATCTGCAGGACATGGCGGAGTGTTTGTTTATCCCTCCTGATGCAAAAGAAGAAGAGATCAGCATGGAAAGGGAAGCGGAGTTAGCCAAGGATGAAAGGGGCGGTTTTCTATGTGTCCTCTGGAGAAAATAGCATCCTGTCAAATTTCTTTTACACCGATGATCAGTAAAGATTATCTTTCGGACATCCAAAAGGTCATCGAGCTGATCACCGCTTCCGGGTTGGAATATGATGTGGGCATCCTTTCCACAACAATCCGGGGAAATAAGGATGGGATCTTCATGTTGCTAAAGGATATTTACGATACGATGGAGGAAACATGCAGTTTTACGATGGATGTTAAAATATCAAATTTATGTGGGTGTTCAGGAACGGTATAAGCTGTCTTCTATTTCACCCCGGTGGTCCTCACGTGCAGGACAGGTTGGCTGAGTTGTCCGCATGGATGTAATATGAGCATTAAGCGCCGTAGCTAATGTGTTATAGTTATTCGACCGTTTGCTTTTCTGTGCCATTTTTCCGGACTTTATATAAAGAAGCTCCCCTTGCGTAATAAACCCAGTCGTCTATTACATTGATTTCTATTCCCCGCTCATCAGTGAGTTTTGTCTTGTTTCTTCCTTCCAGATCGATTTTATATACATTTGCCTGATCAGAATAATTGGTGTAATAAACCCAATTACCCATCACATTAGGATATGAAACTATATCATCAGATAATTTTGTATCGTTTTCTCCGTTAATTGTTATTTTGTATAAATTATCACCATCTTCCGGATATAACGTATAATAAATCCAGCCATCAACCACCACAAATTGTTCAACGACTTTATTAACTACCAAATCGCTTTTTGTATCGCCTATTTTCACTTTATAGATCATACTATCTGTTGATTTTCTAAAGAATATATAATTATCGACTAGGGTAAACCCATTTACTCTAGTATCCAGCATATTTCTTTTATTCTTACCGTCCAAATCAATCTGATAAATAAATCCATCATTCGTGTAATAAATTCGGTCATCTCTAATTATTACTCCGTAGGCGGCATCTTTACTGATTATGGTCTGTTCCGTACCGTCGGTTTTGATTTTAATTAAGTAACTAGGTTCTTCAAAGACAAAATCACAGAAATACACCCAATCATCCATAACATTAATAAAGCGCACCGGATAATCAGTTAATTTAGTCCTATGCGTACCATCGGTTTTAACTTTATATAATCCCCATCCGTCCGAACTATTACTATAGTAAATCCAATCTCCGCTTTGCGCGACCATGCCGAAATTCAATATGTTGCTTGGTAAATTCCCAAGGGATATACGCTTAGCTGAAAAGGTTTGTGCATTTATTTGTCCACCCATTCCATAATCGAGGGAAACTGCGCTTAATGTTAGGATTAATAGAAGAATTAATACGCTTTTATTGGACATTCAAACTCAATCCTTTCCCTAGAAAAAATTGTTCATTCTGGTTGTTTTAATTTATTAGACTTATAATTCCAGGACATTGGATCCTCTTTCACCCATTTCCCATCTTTAAATACTCTTATTTCGTAATGAAGGTGTGGGCCGGTCGCCCCTCCGGTTCTGCCCATATTCGCGATATGTTGTCCCGCATTTACAAAATCCCCCTTTTTTACAACTAGTGAATCTTTCTGTAGGTGCATATAGTAGATATGCACTTTCCGCCCTTTATAAATCGATTCAATAGTTAAATAAAAACCCGCGCCTTTCTTCGTTTGCACATCATATTGATATGCGGAGTTTATTACTCTTCCTGAAAGAGCTGCAACAATCTTGTCTCCTTCTGATCCTGCTGTAACAGGGCCTATATCAATTCCTCCATGATAACTACGCTGTTCACCTGTAATAGGGTGTGTGCGCCAACCAAAGGAACTGGTAATTATTTGTGATTCAGTTGGCCATACTAAACTATAATGCCCTAATACAGCCCCAAGTTCTTCTATATCCATTTTTTTCATTCCTGTTTGAATAATAATATTTAGAACAAACATAGTTTGCTCGTCAATATTTCCTGTGGGAGAAAGACCGGTAGCCAATTGGAATTCTTTTATAGCTTTTGTGGTATAGCTGTTCTCCTTTCCTTTAATTCCATCGACTCCATATTTCCCCAGGTCATATCCGGCACAGACAAGAGAAGCTTGGGCTACTGCAACACTAGATCCACCTGCTTTTTCAGCCATTTCATCTCTTTTATTTAGATAATATTGAGCGTTAGTTTTAAAACCGCGTCCATTAAGAAAATTCATGAAAGCTGTTTGAGGTAAGTTGTTCCTAATTACATCATCAAATATTTCAGCTAAAAACAATTGGAATCCCGTGGACAGTGTATTATCACTGGAATTCTTTCCAGCGACTTCGTTGTTTTCTACTTTCTGCGGTGAATATTTATCTCTATCCACCGTAACCTTCTCCGTGCTATCGCCAATTCCTTCCAGAAATTTCTGGTCAGAGTCTGAGTTTTTGGGAGACAACACTTCGTCATTTTTCCCTAACAGCGCTGGGTCTTCTGCTTCCTGCTTTTGGGTAAGATAAGGAGGAACTGTGCTGATCCCCGTATATTCCTTTCTGGGCTGTATCAAGTTGTTTACAGAGACAAATGGACTTTCTTCTCGCTGTTTATCAGCGTAAATCAAACAAATCACTCACTTTCTATTTTTGCCGCGTAAGTTTCCAGTGCTTACGTGGGCTTTACCTGTAGTAATATAAAACCCCCCACTCAGTATAGTAGAGTAGGGGGCGGAATTCTTCGAATTAAGTTTTATGATAACATATTATCACGATTTTTAGCATTTGGAGTATCGATTTTGTATCGAATTTGTACCTATTGAGTTTACCTGTTACTATTTTTCTCTCTCGCCAGTACTCCCGAAGGAAACCTTCCATCAAGCAAACCTTTCATTCGAGAGGTTTTTACTATGTTTTGTAGAATGTTTTCAATGCCATAGACAATGGGCTTTTCAATAAGGGGGGTTAAGGTGAAATGAAGGATATCAAAGGTAGTATAGGCGTTAGGTTAGTTATTATCGGGGTGTTGATTTTGGCTTTGTTAATCCCTTCTGCTTTTGTCAGAACGCTGGTTCGAGAACGGGCGAACAGGAGGAGAGAGGCGATCCAGGAAATCACCTCTAAATGGTCGACCAAGCAAGTCATTGGTGGTCCGTTGATTACGATTCCGTATACAGAATCATGGAAAGATGAAGAAGGGGTAACGAAAACCGTTACTAAATATCTCCAAGTTTTGCCTGAAACCTTGAATATTGAAGGGGAGATCTACCCAGAGATTAGATACCGGGGGATTTACCAAGCGGTCGTCTACAATACGCAACTGGATTTATCCGGAGAATTTTCTTTTGAGCGGCTACAAACACTGAATATCCCCTTGGATCAGGTGTTATGGGACGATGCCTTTATTTCCGTGAACATCTCTGATATGCGTGGTATTAATGAATATGTGGAATTAAAATGGGGGGAAGAGGCGGTTCTGTTTGAACCTGGGATCAAGCGGGGCAACGAGCTCTTTGATTCCGGGATTAGTGTTAGGATCCCTCTCGATCCCAGTAATGTTGCTGGGATGAATTATGGGCTCCACTTGGATTTAAAGGGTAGCGAAGCGCTGAGTTTTTTGCCATTAGGGAAAACAACCCGGGTAAAGCTGGGATCATCCTGGACTAACCCCAGTTTTGACGGGGCTTTTTTGCCGGCACAACACCAAATTGATAGTCAGGGTTTCTCCGCTGATTGGCAAGTGCTTGATTTAAACAGAAACTATCCGCAAACATGGGTCGAGAATGTTGCAAAAAAGACTGTTTATGCTTCAGAATTTGGCGTCAACCTGTTCTCGCCTGTTGATATCTATACCCAGACAACACGGGCGGTTAAATACATGATCATGTTTATTGGCCTTACTTTTCTGGTCTTTTTCCTGGTGGAGGTCTTCAGTAATAATAAAATCCATCCGATTCAGTATCTCTTGATCGGGATTTCCCTGTGTATCTTCTACCTGCTCTTGCTCTCCCTTTCGGAACACATTAATTTTGGCCTCGCCTATTTGATTTCCAGCCTGAGTGTGGTCATCTTAATCGGCACTTATGTCCGTAGTGCGCTCGAGAAAAGGGTAATTCCCGTCATAACAGCGGGGATGTTATCGATCCTTTATGGTTTTCTCTATATCTTACTCCAAAATCAGGATTATGCGCTCTTGATCGGAAGTGTGGGCCTATTTATCATTGTTGCGGTGATCATGTATACCACCCGAAAAGTGAATTGGTATCAGATTGATTTAAACCATACCATTGAATGAAAGCCCCATTTGCTACTGGTAAAGGGCAAGAGCAATGGGAAGACTTAATGGGTAGAAAAGGAAAGACTGGAAGTGGTTGTATGCTTCGAGAATTTAAGGAGTTTGCCTCCCGCGGTAATGTGGTTGATTTGGCGGTGGGTGTAATTATTGGCGGGGCCTTTGGCAAAATCGTAACTTCTTTAGTCAATGATTTGGTGATGCCTTTTTTGGGCCTTCTTTTAGGCCGCATTGATCTTACTGCCTTAAAACTTGTTCTACGATCGGCTGGGGATACCACTGCGGAGTTAGCCATTACCTATGGAGTTTTCCTGCAGAACACTTTGGATTTCCTGATTATATCCTTTAGTATCTTTATATTACTTCGTTTCCTCAATAAATTTCATAAGAAAAAGGAACCGGTGGAGGAAGCGCCGCCACCACCCAAAACATCCAAGGAAGAACAGTTGTTAACGGAAATAAGGGATCTCATAAAGGAAAGACAAGGAAACTAAGGAAAGAGGTCCTTTTTTAAGAATATTTCAGCTCCTCTTTCCAATGTGCTTTGTTATCACTATCCAGCCGTGCTCCCTGTGGTTCCGGAAGAAATGGCAAAGCCTTTTTTGGATAAAGTATTTGGTAAAACAATAACAGGAAAAAGGACATTTAATTTAAAAAGAAGCATCAAATGATGCATAAATACTTGACAATGATCATATAATAAAGTATCATTGCATCATGAAGAGGTGATGCGATGAATCGGCATTACAATCGTAACTATACTTGGGAGCAGATTGCAATGGTTTTAGCAACAATACAAGATTGTATTCGAGAAAATAGGTTTATTATATCTAAGAATGAAAATAGGCGAGAAAACGTAGATTTTATAAATGAATATAATCTTAGTAATAGGCGGCAGAAGGAGATACTACAAAAAATTAATCCGAAGGATTTCTGCCATTCATTGCGAAATAAAAAACCAGGATTCGAACATGAGGTGTTATATGTATTTTGTCCCCAGCTCATTTTGTTTAATTTCGATGGTATCGAGGAGTTAGTTGATATTTATACTAAATTTAACCTTATTGACAGTGATAGTGGAAAACGGGTGGTTGTCATATCTTTTCATAAGCGTAACAAGGCGATTAATTATCTTTTCAGATGATCAATCCTAAATGAAAGGAGGGCGCTTTAATGAATAGATATAAGACGTTTTGTGAGGAATGCAGGAGTGATGTTGAATACTCAATACAACCTGTATTGATGAAGGGAAAACTTAAAGGCGAAGAATATGAGTACACCGGAAAGAAAGCCATTTGTACGGAATGTGGGAGTGAAGTCTATGTAGCTGATATTGAGGACGAAAATCTAAAGGCTTTGTATGATGCTTACCGTCAAAAGAATGATATTATTCCGTTGGAAAAAATATTAGAAATTCCGCAAAAATACAATATCGGAAAACGTCCATTTTCCTTGCTTTTAGGTTGGGGAGAAATGACTTTTTCGAGATATTGTGACGGAGATATGCCCACAAAACAGTATTCAGATGTTCTTCAAAGGATTTATGATGATCCTGAATATTATCGGGCTTTACTGGAAGAAAATAAGGATAATCTTAAATCTCCGCTGGCCTATAAAAAAAGTAAGCGAAAAGTAGGGGAGTTGCTTGGAGAAGAAAACCTCAAAGAGTCAAAACTGGATTTAATAATCCAATATCTGCTGTATAAATGCGAGGATATCACTCCATTGGCCCTACAAAAGGTATTATATTATGTCCAGGGCTTTTATTATGCATTTGAAGGACGGTTCCTTTTTGACGAGGACTGTGAGGCATGGGTTCATGGACCGGTTTATCGGGATGTGTATAACAGATATTCATCCTATCGCTTTGATCCGATAGAAAAAGTTGAAGATTTTGATGAATCGGTCTTTACAACCTCTGAAAAAGCCATATTGGACAGCATTATTAAAAACTTTTGTTGTTATAGCGGAAAAACATTAGAAAAGATTACGCATTTGGAAAGGCCTTGGCTGCATACTAGAGAAGGGTTATCAGTGGATGAACATTCAGATCGTATAATAACTAAAGAGTTGATTGGAGAGTTTTTTGCCGCAGTGAAAAAGAAATTCAGTATGCTTACGCCTGGAGATATAAAAGGATATACAAAAGCTGCTTTTGAGCAGATAAATTGATATTTTATGTCTAGCATAGACGACTTCGATAACGAAAAATAGGGAAGTTAAGGCGGTATTAGTAGATAATGAATCTTGATATAAATTGCAGAGGAACAAGCAAAACCCCTCATTAATAAGGGGTTTTGCTTGTTTGAGGAAAATGCATAATCACCTAAAGTGGTTAAATCTTAAATAATTGAATTATGTAATTTCTTATAGACCAAGAGTCTTGTCTCGCAAGTCAGGAACTGAGTAGATGTTGACATTATCAGGAAAAGTAATTGACATGATCACCAAACCGGTTTACAATAATATTGACTGACTAGTCAATCAAACAATGGAGCTGGACAAAATATGACGATGAATAAAGAAGATCGAAACCAACAACTACGAGATGAACGCCGAGAAGAGATTTTGCAGGCGGCTTTAGGGGTGTTTGCGTGCAAAGGGTTTGTTGCCACTAAAATCTCGGATATCGCACGCAAGGCTGGGATGAGCCATGGATTGGTTTATCATTATTTTAAATCCAAGGACGAAATCTTTACCGAGTTAGTGGCGAGGGCTTTTGAGGTCTCATTAGGAACCATCGCTTATGCCGCTCAATCCGCGGGTGATCCTTTGGAGCGGATCCGCCTAATGTCGGAGACCATTCTTTCCGGGGCTTTTGAAGGGGAAGGACCCTTTTACTTTTTAATGATTATCCAAGCCTTTACTTCCGATTCCACGCCCCCGGCGGTCAAGGATCTGACCGCAGAAAAGGCGCCTCTCTATCAAGAGTATTTAATACCGTTGGTACTTGCCGGGCAAAAAACGGGTCAAATTGCCGCCGGTGATCCGATGGCGATGGTCACTGCTTACTTTTCATTGATTCAAGGCTTAGCAGTCATCAAAATGCAAGGCGGTGAAGGGATACCGCTGCCCGATGTCGAGATACTGTTGCGGTTATTTCAAGAACCTACTAAGCCGCCGCTTGCTATTAACAAGACGGTGAGCGTGGGCAATAGAGAAAAACCACTATTTGGGTTGATTCAAGTTGATCCCGCCTGGTTGATTTATCGGTCCCGGGTTAAGGGAGCGGAGGAAGCGGAGATTATTCGTACCCTTATCTCTTTAGAAACCAAAGACAACCAGAGTAGGTACAGGATTGTTGAAGAGAACGATACTAAGGATGAAAAGACTGTGATCACAGCCCGGGCCGAGGATTGGCGGCCCATCTCTGTTCAGGTCCTAGATAAGGAAGAAAAACAGATTGCTACGGTAGAGTATCAAAATGATACCGCGACTTTCCTAATCCCGGAGCGTAAGTTAAGTAAGACCATAAAGCTAAAAGGCGATTATTTTGATATCAACATGTTGAGTAACCTTTTTCAGGCCTATCCTTTTGGTCAGCAAGATCGGATCCAGTTTTATCTGGTGATGGACGGGAGGGGCGGCAGTACGGTGGGATCCTTTGCCATGTATGTAAAGGAGATTGGTAGGGAAACCCTGTCGGTTCCGGCGGGGGAGTACGATTGCTATCAACTGGAGATGGGAATCTCCGGGATGGTCGGTGCTTTCGCTGCCAAGCATAAATATTATTTCTGGTACCGGGCGCAGGCGCCCTATATTTTAGTGAAGTATGCGGATCAACAAGGTAGAACCAGTGAATTGGTGGGACGGATCCAAGCTTAACTGTCATTACGAATTGGATTAGGTATTATCAATATTAATGGGAGTGAGGGAGAACAGATAATGAAGAAAGTTGTTATTGTCGGAGCAGGTATTGCCGGATTAGCGGCAGGAATCTATGCCAGGCAAAGCGGATTTGAGGTCACAATCTATGAGATGCATTCGATCCCAGGGGGAAATAGCACAAGCTGGAAACGGAAAGGTTATTTTTTTGAGGGCGCTATGTATTGGTTAACCGGCTCCGGAAAAGATCAGCCTCTATATGAGGAATGGTGTAATTTGGGCGCATTGTCCGATGAAGTTCCCGTACATAATCGTGACCCATTCTATACTTATATGGACGGGGGAGAAAATGTTTGCTTATATCGTGATCTAGACCGGCTGGAAAAGCATTTCCTTTCAATCTCCCCCAGCGATAAAAAAGCAATTCAGGCACTGTGCCAAGATATTAGAAAGTTTACTAAGATGTCAATGCCAATAATGGATCTCAAAGGAGTTAAGGTTAAAGAGCAACATAAGATGCCCATATCAATGCTGTTTAAAATGCTTCCAATGCTCCCTCGGATTCCCGCGCTGTCAAAGATGTCTGCTCGGGAGTATGCTGAAGGTTTCCAACACCCGGGGATCAGAGAAATATTAAAAACGGTTGTTGGTAGTGACTACAATGCTATGTCCTTAATGTTCACCCTTGCTACCCTCGCAGCGGGCGATGGCGGTTATCCGGAGGGTGGTTCCTTAAGCATGGCTCATCGTATGGCAAAACATTATGAAGATTTAGGCGGCGAGATCGAATATAACAAACGTGTGCAAAAGGTGTTAGTTAAAAAGGGAAGAGCTGTTGGTGTTGAGATAAGTGATGAAGAGATATTGGCCGATGCGGTAGTGGTAACCATTGATACCTTAAGCGCTATTGATCATTTGTTTGACCAGCCCTTGCACGAACCATGGATGGAGAAGATGCGCACCAATACCAAACCAGTGATGAACACCTTTGTTTGTTTGGGTATTGAAGCTGATTTATCGGATTTACCTGAGAATATGCTGTTTACATTTGATCCCCCTTTCTTTTATGCCGGTGAGCAAGTAAATTCCCTAAGTGTAAATAATTATGCCACATATAAGGGTTATGCTCCTAAGGGTTGCACCTCAGCGACGATGGGATTGATGGGGGATACCTATGATTATTGGAAAAACGCTAAAACCAAAGGTACATACGAGCAAGATAAAAAGCAACTGGCAGAGACAATTATTGAAAGATTAGCGGCTAAATTGCCACAAATCAAAGATAAGGTAGCGGTCTGGGATGTGGCAACGCCACTAACCTATGAACGCTATTGCGGTACCTACAAAGGTTCATGGATGACAGTTGTGGGGAAAGGCGATAAGCCTTCAATCTACCCCAGCACTTCTGAGAAGATTGCCAACCTTTATTTTGCCGGGCAGCGTTTACAACCGCCGGGGGGTCTTCCGGTCGCCGTTGTGACGGGACGAACAGCCATACAATATCTTTGTAGGGATACGAATACTGTATTTCAAGGTAGTCCCCCACTCTAGCTACCGCTAGGGCAACGAAGTGATGAAAATCAAAGCTAGGGTGGGTGACAAGCGTCGAAGGCCACTTTTATTGGTTGTTCACGCCGACTACCTTAATATCACGAAGTGATTAAACATGAGTCGGGTGAATCAACTAAGGCTATTTTCTAATATTGATAAGGAGCGAGCCGGATGCCAAATTGGGTTTTAGAAACCAAAGCGCTTACGCGGAAATATAAGCAACAGACAGCAGTCGATGCGCTTAATATTCATGTTCCCAAAGGATGTATCTATGGCCTTCTGGGACGTAATGGCGCGGGTAAAACGACTACTCTCCGGATGATTATGGGTTTAGTGAAACCGACTGCCGGTGACATAGAAGTCTTTGGTCAGAACATCCAAGAAAACGCCGAACAAATTTATCCCCGTGTGGGTTCGATTATTGAAACGCCGGGATTTTATGAAAATCTTACTGCTCCGGAAAATCTGGCAATTCTTGCGCGCCTCCGCGGGATTCATCGTCGGGATGCGATCTCATATGCTCTTTCACGAGTAGGACTTGATCATGAACCGGAAAAATTGGTAGCGCAGTATTCGTTAGGAATGAAACAGCGATTGGGAATTGCCGCCGCTATTATGCATGAACCGGAGTTGCTAATTCTGGATGAACCAACTAATGGCCTTGACCCGATTGGTATCCAAGAAATGCGCAACTTTTTACTGGATTTATGCGAGGAAAAGCAAGTAACGATTATTATTTCCAGTCATATTCTTAGTGAAATTGAACAAGTAGCGGATCTAATTGGGGTTATTCATAAGGGCAAGTTACTGGAGGAGATTACCATTGGGGAGCTTCGGAAGAGAAATCGCAGGTACCTTGAGTTTCAAGTCTCAAACCAGAAGAAAGCAGTTGTCTTTTTGGAGCAGCAGTTTCAGATTAATGATTATGAAGTGCATGAGCAAGGGAAGATTCGTATTTATTCCCACTTTGGGGAGGAAGGAAAACTTAATAGAGCATTGATAGAGAATAACATTGAAGTATCAAAGATTACAATGAGCGAAGACAGACTAGAGGACTACTTTGTCAAACTAATAGGGGGTCGGGCAAGTGATTAATTTGTTATCTACCGAGTTTTTAAAACTAAAACGCTCGCAGCTTTTCTTAATCAGTATGCTTGGAGCGGCAACCTCACCTTTTGTCTGTTTTATCGCGTATTTAGGTATGAAGAGCAAAAAGCCTGGTGTCCCTATTTTGTTTAATGAAGTTTTTTCTGAAACTAATTTATATCTTGTTTTACTAATCGGAGTCACTTTATATGGAGTAATTACTGCTTACCTTTTTAATCGCGAGTATACGGAGAATACTTTAAAAAATATCCTAACCATTCCGATCTCCAGAACAAGATTATTTATGAGTAAATTAATCCTACTATTAATCTGGATTCTGTTCTTGACAATGTTTGCTTGGGGGCTGACCTTAATTTTTGGAGTAATTGGGCAGTTCCAAGGTTTGAGTGCTGCGGTATTAATGACCGCATTTAAAGAATATATTGTGGGAGGCGTGTTGCTTTTTCTTCTGGTCACACCAACTATTTTGGTAACATTGTTATGCAAAAATTATGTGCCCTCTATTGTCTTTACCGTTGCGCTTACCATGGTCAATGTCTTGATTGGGAACTCAGAATATCGAGTTTTGTATCCTTGGTCGGCAGTGTTAGTGATTGCCCGGCATGATTTTATTACTCAGTACCCGCCTGTGTATTCGTATCTTTCCATTTTTGCCACTTCGCTGTTGGGTTTGCTTGCTGCTGTCATTTATTTTAAAAAGGAGGAGATTCATTAGTGGAAACGATCTTTTTGCTTATTAAATCAGTAATTTTAGGGATTGTCGAGGGGGTAACCGAATTCCTGCCGGTCTCTTCCACCGGACATCTTATTATTTTCCAAAATTTAATTGGTTTTAAAGGGGCCAGTCGAAATTATGTGGAGATGTACACTTACGTGATCCAGCTGGGCGCTATTTTAGCAGTGGTGATCCTTTATTGGGGGAAAATAAAAGATACTTTGATTAATTTCTTTCCGCAAAAAGTTGGTTATGAAAACTCCGGGTTTAAATTTTGGTTGGTAATCTTTATTGCTTGTATTCCCGGAGGCGTTCTCGGAATATTATTAGATGATTTGGCTGAGCAGTATTTATTTACACCCATCTCGGTAGCGCTCACCTTGTTTTTAGGCGGTCTGTGGATGATCTATGCGGAAAAGAAATTTCGAGATAACAAACGAAAAGGACAAGAACTAAAGGTCACTATAAAGCAGGCCTGGATTATCGGGCTATTTCAGTGCTTGGCGATTATTCCCGGGATGTCACGGTCGGCTTCTACCATTATCGGGGGATGGGTCGCCGGACTTTCGACGGTGGCGGCGGCGGAGTTTTCCTTTTTTCTGGCAATCCCGGTTATGGTCGGCATGAGCTTTCTAAAGATTATGAAGGTTGGGGGTTTATCGATTCTTACTTCTACGGAAATTATCTCCCTTGTTGTCGGTTTTGTAGTCTCATTTATTGTGGCATTAATCGTGATTGATAAGTTTATTACCTATCTCAAGAAAAAGCCAATGAAGATCTTTGCGATCTATAGAATGATCTTTGCGCTAGTCCTTTTAGGGGCGGGAATGGCGAGGCTGTTCTAGTATTTTGTAGATATTGCGTTAGGCTAGACTTTATTTTTTAATACAGAGAAGTGTTTCCGCTTCTTCGTACCCTCTAAGCCAAAGTCAAGCAGATTACCTTTCTTGTAAGGTTTTTGCCAAAAATAGGTTTAAAGAATTGAAAAAATGTGGATTTTGTG
>ENA-UOOK01004002-UOOK01004002.1-fermentation-metagenome-genome-assembly--contig:-NODE-4002-length-16218-cov-78.646724_pt1 | contig 16218 bp, 11 predicted proteins | sample MGYA00245777_ERZ724023 | MGnify/ENA primary metagenome ERZ724023 (study PRJEB28704, sample SAMN03018312) | fermentation metagenome | biome: anthropogenic terrestrial biome; feature: soil...
TTTCACCATAAATATTCAAATAACAAATACGAGTTCCATTTTCGTAAAACTTTTCGGCATCTGTTTCTACTTTATTAATCCAACTTAATTCTGATACACCATTCTTTTCTTGTCCAAATAAAAAAGCATTGAACAAAAAAGAAAAGAAAATAACAATGACTATTTTTTTCATATTATAAAATAATTAGATAAATTATACTTTACTTGTAATAACCGCGATAAAGTTTCGTTTAAAAATTATACATATTAAAGAACTTCACTTAACAAACCCCACTTTCCTTTGCTTAAATATCATAAATATTAAAAAAAACGATATTTAATAATTATTATACGATACGCAAAAATTTTAAAAAGGTTGTGTAAAACATAAAAAAACATTCTCATTTTAAATTAGTTACACTTTTTTTGAATAGTATTTGTGATTAAGGTAGTATTTAATTTTATTTATGCGTATAATAAACGAGTGCTTTTGATCGTTGAGTAAAACCAAAACTTCTCATAAATAGGACATTATATATTTAAAACTTTTTATTCCCAAATTCAGAAATTTACTTATTTTTGTGCGATTAAAATCTATGCGAAAGTTTTTATTTACATATATTATATTTTGCTTGTTTGCATTATTTGTTCATAACAATGCTTTTTCACAATATGCTAATAATCGCAAATTTATTTCTAGTTTAAAAACAAATTTAAACTTACTTAATTATGATGAAAGTGATGTTTTAGAATATTGTGCAGACATAAATTTTTCTGAACTTTCTACCGAATCTGAATTTGTAAACCTAGGTAATGAAGTTTACTCCTTAAATAATATTGCTTATAATTTATATTCTGATTTGCAAAATCTCGACCATAAAACCAAATGCTTTTTACTTTATGCAATGGCAGACTTAAAAACCAAAACTAATTTCTTATATAAAGATTCTGAATATTTAAAAAACTTAGATTATTTGCCAATATTGGTTTCTGCACTTGATAAACATTTTGTAAATTCTACTACTGCTTATGGGCTTTGGGCTTTGCAATTTATGCCTGCTTTGCGTTACGGCTTAAGTATTGATACTTGCTATGACCAGCGTTTAGAACCACAACTAAGTTCTCAAGCTGCTGGGAAATATTTAATGGATTTGCAAAAAAGTTTTGGCTCTTGGGATTATGCTATCATGGCGTATGTATGCGGTCCTACTGTTGTGCGTAAAGCAATGAAAAACACAAATTCCTTTGATGAAACAGTAAATAATTTAGAAGCTAACTATAAAAATTATTTTTACTACTATCTAGCTATTGTTAAGTGGTTTAGCGAAAAAGAAATTATAAATCCTTCGTTTTTTGTTTCAGAAAAATTTTACGATAAAGACACTGTTTTCGTAAAAGACAGACTGCATTTTGAGCAAATTTCAGAATATTTACAACTTAATTTAAAAGAATTAAAAGAGATGAATCCTTTGTTTGTTGGCAATATTATTGACGGAAGAAATTCAGAAAAGGAAATTTATTTGCCTTACGGATACAAAGACAGATTTATTGCAAACAAAGATTCTATAATAGCTTTCAAAGATTCGATTTATTTTCCTGTTTTTCAAATGCCAAATGTCAGCGACAGAAGCAATGCAAACTATGTATCTATAAGTCCTGGCAAAGATTATGAAGAAATTAAACACACTATACAAACTGGAGACAATTTAGGATCTATTGCTCAAAAATATGGAGTTAGAGTTTCTGATTTGCAAGACTGGAATAATATTAGAGGTACAAATATTTATGCAGGAAAAGTTTTAAGTATTTGGGTAAAAAAAGGTTCTGCACTTGCATCAAATGCAAATTCTAATAAAAACGATAATAACAAAGCTACAAAACAAGAACCTTTCAACGCTGCTGGTTATGAATTAGTTGAAACTATAACTATAGCCAAGGGAGATTCTTTTTATAAAATCTCTAAAAATTATTCTTGGGCAAGTGCCGAAGATATTATGTATTGGAATGGAATTGAAGATGCTTCAAAATTACAAATAGGTCAAAAATTAAAAATTTATAAGAAAAAATAATGAAAGTCAGGCATGTTTTATATTTTGTTGTCTCTGTAATTGCTTTATTAGGCGTAATAATGTTTATTTTTCCTGAAGATGGAATCAGGATTAATAAAAATTGGGTTTTATATTTTCCAAGTTTTGAAGAAATGTTTTTAGATTCTAAAAAAGCAACAGTATCTGCCGACTCATTAATAAACAGTCAAATTGATATAAATGAAATTATTCCTGAAGAAAACATTAATGAAATAGATAGTATAGATTTTGAAGAATTAAAAAAATCAATCACTCCATTAGAGTTTCCTGAAGATAATCCACATGCTTTAGACAATTTTTACTCCAAGTTGCATAATATGGATAAGGAAAAGCGTGTAAGAGTTATGCATTATGGAGATTCGCAGATTGAAGGCGACAGAATAAGTTCTTTTATACGTAGTAAATTTCAAACTCGCTACGGTGGACTTGGCATAGGTTTGTGTTCGCCAGTAGCAATTTATGCTCAATATAGCTTAAAGCAAGCAAACTCTGCCAACTGGTATCGACATAATGGTTTTGCTTATAGCGAAAATATATCGCCTCACAAAAAATATGGTCCTATGATTGCATATAATCGTTTTGCACCAATACCAGATTCTGCAACTTGGGAAGCAACAACAAAATATAGTGCTTGGTTAGAATTTAGCGAGTCGAATTTAGGATATTCCAATACTAAAACTTTTAAAAATATTGCTATTTATTATGGAAATTCTAAAACTAAAGTTCAAATAAAAGTAATATCAGATGGACATGAGCTTGCTGTAGATTCTTTAGAAGCTGGCGAAGATTTATATGTTTATAGATATAATTCCGACACATATTTGAACAATGTTAGATTAGAGTTTGAAGCTTATGATAGCCCTGATTTTTATGCTATTTCTTTAGAAGATGATACTGGTGTTTTTGTTGACAATATCGCTTTAAGAGGAAGTTCTGGCACCGTTTTCACGACTACAGACGGCAGTTTATTGGCTAAATCTTTTGCTGAATTAGGTGTTGACCTTTTTATTTTGCAATTTGGCGGTAATACCGTTCCTTATATCGAAGATGCAAAAAGTGCTGAAAGATTTGCTAATCATTTTTATTACCAATTAGCATTTTTAAAAAATGTTGTTCCTGATGTTAATATTATTGTCATCGGTCCAAGTGATATGGCAACAAAAATTAAAGACGATTATCAAACTTATCCAAATTTAGAAAACATAGTTGACGAATTAAGAAAAGCCACACATAGAGCAGGTTGTGTTTATTGGGATATGTATAAAGCAATGGGTGGAGAAAATTCTATGATTGCTTGGGTAAATGCCAACCCACCATTAGCAAGTCCAGATTTTGTTCACTTTACACCAAATGGAGCAAATGTAGTCTCAAATATTTTTTACAATTCATTAATAATTAATTACGCAGAATATTTAGAAAGAGCAAAAAATGCCAAATAGTTTTAAAATATTTCTTATAGGTTTCGTTAGCATTTTTGTTTTTCAAAATAATGCTAAAGCTCAGGTGTCGAGGCATTTGTTTTCAGAATATAAATATGAATACATTCAATACGATTCTTGTTTCTTAGAAAGTTTTGGGAACAATAAAAATTTTAAAACTTTTTACTCAAAATTAGAAAAACTTAATTTTACTGGCGAAGGTCAAATTTCTATTTTACATTTAGGAGGCTCGCATATTCAGGCAGGAATTTGGTCATGGCAAATGCGAAAAAATTTCGAAACAATGATGCCCGGGATGGAAGGTACACTTGGCTTGGTTTTCCCGTTTTGTATTGCAAAAACAAATCACCCATTTTATTATACTTCAAAAGTTGAAGGCAAGTGGGAATTTCAAAGAATTACCGACAAAGAAGTTGACGTAAATATCGGACTTTCTGGCATTACAGCTTTTACAAGCGACAGTACAGCTTCGATATTAATTTCTTTTAATCCAGTTTCAGAAATTGAAAAACATAAATTTGACAAATTCAGCATTTTTCATGATGTTGAAGATACTTGCTGGAATTTGACAGTAAAACCTGAAGAATTTTTAGATACTGTAATTGTAAATTTTGAAACTGGAGCCAGCGAATTTTATTTTACAGAAAAATTAGACTCTGTTCAGCTTTTTGTTACTAAAAAAGATTCGTCTGATAGCAAATTTTATTTTTACGGAGCATATCTAGAAAATTCAGACCCAAGTATTAATTATTGCGGAATTGGAATAAATGGTGCTTCAACCTCATCATATTTAAAAGCAGAATTGTTCGAGAAACATTTAAAACTAGTAAATCCTGATTTGGTTATTCTATCAATTGGCGTGAACGATGCTGCTAGCAAAAGTTTTAAAGAAAGTGTTTATGTTGAAAATTATAAGAAAATTATTGACAAAATCTTAAATATAAATCCCAACTGTGCTATTTTGTTGACAACAAACAACGATTTTTATTATTACAGAGGAGGAGTTAATCCTTTTTCATCTCAAGTTTATTCAAGTATGAAAACTTTAGCAATTCATTATGGCGGAAGTGTGTGGAACTTGTTTAAAGCTATGGGAGGACTTAAATCTGTAAATTTGTGGCGTAAAGATGAATTAGCAAATAGAGACAGAATACATTTTACAAGAGCTGGCTATATAATTGTTGCAGACTTACTTTTTGATGCAATTATTAAAGATTTTGCAAAATTTTTACAAGAAAATAAAACTTAGAGAATAGATTGTGTATGAGTTTTTTAGAGTTTATTAAAAACATATTTACTTATAGTGAAGAATCTCCTTTAATTTTTACAAGATTCTTTTTCTGGGGATTTTTTGCTATAGTACTTTTAGGTTATTGTTTTGTACATAAACGCTTTGCACTAAGGTCTTTATATCTTTTGATAGTAAGTTTGTTTTTCTACTATAAATCTAGCGGATTTTTCTTTCTACTTTTAATTTTCAATACTTTATTTGAATATTTTGTAGGCTTATCACTTTATAAATCCAAGTCTGAAATATATAGAAAATTACTGCTTGCTTTTAGTATTGTTGTAAACTTATTTATTCTTTCATATTTTAAATACACATATTTTTTCACTTCTGTTATAAATGATTTATTTGGAACTAACTTGGTGGCTTACAATTATTTAGCAGACTTTTCCAACCTTTTAACAGGCTCGCATTTCGACACTTCAAGAATATTTTTGCCAGTTGGAATTTCATTCTACACTTTCCAAACAATGTCATATACCTTAGATATTTATAAACGAAAGTTAGAACCTGTAAAAAATATTATAGACTTTGGTTTTTATGTTGCATTTTTCCCTCCATTAGTTGCCGGTCCTATTGTTAGAGCTGCAGATTTTATTCCTCAAATTTATAAAAAATTTCAACTCTCGCGTTATGAATTTGGACTTGCAGTCTTTATGATTTTAAAAGGCTTGATTAAGAAAATTACTATTGGCGACTATATTGCTGTAAATTTTGTTGACAGAATATTTTCCAATCCTGAAATGTATTCGGGTTTTGAAAGTTTTATGGCAATGTTAGGATATTCTTTGCAGGTATATGTTGACTTTTCTGGATATACTGATATTGCCATAGGAGTAGCTTTGTTGATGGGTTTTAGACTAAGACAAAACTTTAATTCGCCTTACAAAGCAACAAACTGCGGAGAATTTTGGAAAAGATGGCATATGTCGCTATCGTCTTGGTTGAAAGATTATTTATATATTCCTTTAGGCGGAAATCGAAATGCAAGTGTTGGCACTTGGGTAAACTTCGCTTTGATTTTAGGAATATTTGCCTTACTTGCTGCAAGTTTCTGGGTAAGTATAGGGTTGCTGATTTTTGGAGTATTTATAATTTCGTTAATGTTCATTTTTCCAAAAAGCAAAAAAAATATTATTACCAATATAAACTTAATGATAACAATGCTTTTAGGAGGGTTGTGGCACGGCTCAAGTTGGAATTTTATGATTTGGGGCGGACTAAACGGAATTGGTATTGTTGTTTATAAGTTTTGGCGAAAAATATCTCCTTGGGAAAAATACAATAATGTTTTAGCTACTGTATGGAAAATAGCTTTAACTTTTGGTTTTGTTACTTTCACACGTGTTTTCTTTAGAGCACCCGACTATGATACTGCCGCAACAATGTTACATAGAATTTGGAATAACTTTAGTCCTGAAGTAATTCCAGCAGTTATGGCAGGATACTATAAAGTTTGGTTAATTATGCTTTTTGGATTTATAACACATTGGTTAAGCAATAAATTTAAAGATAAATGGCGTGATAAATTTATAAATGCACCTCATTGGTCTCAAGTTTTAATTGCTGTTGCAATAATTTTTATGGTTTACCAATCCATTTGTTCTGAAATGCAAGCCTTTATTTACTTTCAATTCTAAAAAATGTTAGATAATTTTCAAGCAGTAATTTTCGATATGGACGGAATTTTAATTGATTCCGAACCTTTGTGGCGACAAGCAAGCATGGAAATTTTCACTTCTTTGGGTGTTGAAATGAACGAAGAACTTTTAAACAAAACATCAGCATTAAGCTCCTTAGATTTTTGTAAAGTTTGGTATAGCCATCAACCTTGGGAAGGAATGAGCTTTGAGGAAATTGATAAAGAAATGGAAAAACGCGTTCTGCAAATAATAGAAGAAAAAGATGTAACAATTCCTGATGTAAAACAAACAATAGATTTTTTCTATAATCATGGTTTTAAAATAGCTCTTGCCTCAAATTCTTCTTTGTACTATGTCAATAGAGTTTTGAAAAAATTAAATGTCGAAAAATATTTTTCTATAGTTGCATCTGCCGAACAAGTTGAGAATGCTAAACCTGCTCCTGATTTATATTTACATGTTGCTAATGAATTAAAAGTAAAACCCGAAAAATGTATTGTGTTCGAAGATTCTATTGTTGGCATTACAGCAGCTAAAGCAGCAAATATGTTTGTGATAACTTTGCCTGCACAAGAAGATTTTTCAAAACATGAATTTGATATTGCAGATAAAAAAATTAAATCTTTTGCCCAACTTCTAAAAGAACTTAAAAAATCTGCTGTTTAGTAAATTTTTGCAGAAATTATTTTTAATTTTGCACAAACAGACCTAATGAACAAAAAAATTAAAATAAAATTTTTTAAATCAAGGAAAATGCGTAGAATATTATTTATTTCTTCTTTTATAATTGCTCTTTGCACGGGCTTTGTTGGAAAAATCTTAGCCAAAAATAAAATCCCAGCTTTTTGGACTGATGGCAAATTAGAAATTTACAATTATTACTACGGACAAATTAATGATACCGCATATTGGTTTCGTTTTACAGATATAAGCGAAAATGAAGCTAAAGGAGAATATTTCACTCTTACCAACACTACTATTTATGCAGATTTAAAAGAATTTTCCTTCAAAAAAAATAAAAAAAATTATATTTTAAATTTTGACAATAAATCACTTGACTTAAAAATAGAAGCCAATGTGTCTAACAATGGTTTTGTTCTCAAGTGTTCTAAATTAAAATCAAAATTTCTATTTTTCAAGAAATATGTATTTCTAGGCAATTATTCATTTAAAAAATATTCAAAACCTGATTTTAAAACTTTTCCTAATAGATATAAAGAAGAAATTTTTAGCGACATTACCGTTTTAAAAGATGTAGAATACGGAAAAGCTGAAGGCTATTGGACTTCTTATAACACTGGTTCTGACAGATATTTGAATGTTTTAGTTAAAGGATTTTTATCTTCTTTATTTAAAGAAACTTTATCTTTAAAAATGGATATTTACATGCCTAAAACTGATGAGCTTGCCAAACGTCCTTTAATAATGTTTATTCATGGTGGTGCGTTTTATATTGGCGACAAAGAAGTAGAAACAATGGTTGAAATGTGCAAATATTTTGCAAAACGAGGATATGTTTGTGCTTCAATAAATTATAGATTGGGCTTTAAAGTTGCAAAAGCTTCCATTGAAAGAGCTGGTTACAGAGCTATACAAGATGGACATGCAGCTTTAAGATTTTTGGTAAACAAATCCGAAACTTACAAGATAAATCCCGATTATATTTTTGTTGGTGGAAGTAGTGCAGGTGGAATTACTGCTTTAAACTTAGCTTTTATGCGAAATAAAAACAGACCTGAAACTTCAAAAAAATCATTTTTATATTCAGATTTAGGCGATATAGAAACTGATAGAAACACCCTTAAAGATAAATTTGAGATAAAAGCTGTTATTAATATGTGGGGTGCGGTAAACAATTTAGAAATGATTGATAATTCAAAAGCTTCTGTAATTTCTTTTCATGGCGATAAAGATGATGTGGTTCCTATTGACCATGGACATCCATTTCAAGATATAAAAGTTGGTGTAAATAGTCTTTTCTTAAATAAAACTTATGGCTCCTTGCCTATTCACATAAAACTTAAAGAAAATGCAAATCGTGAATTTTTACATATTTTCGAAGGCTTAGGACATAGTTTAAATGTTGACGAAAATGATAAAATAAATAAAAACTTTTACACTATTTGTGATGAGTCTAAAGATTTTTTGTATGAAGAAATTGTTCCAAAAAGTTGGGGTATTTTTTCAATTCCACCTACTTTAACAAATAGAGCATTGTCTTTATATGAAGCTAAGGCTTCAGGTGTAAAAGATTATTTTTGGGATATTGATGGTGGAATAATTATCAGCACAGACAAGAACAAAGTGAGAGTTGTTTGGTTTAAAGAAGCAGACAAACATGTTTTGAAATTATCTTTCATAACAGAGCTTAATGCTGGTTTTTACTCAGAATATGAATTTTAAATTTTTGTATGCGTTTTAATAGTAAATCAGGAAAATTTTTAGAAGAAGCAATAATGCAGTTTAGCTCTTTGCCCGGAATAGGCAGAAAAACAGCTTTGCGTTTTGCCTTACATTTATTAAGGCGACCAGAAAACGAAGTTGAAAATTTTGCAAATGCAATTTTAAGTTTAAAAAAAGACACAAAATTTTGTTCTGTATGCCATAATATTTCTGATTCCGACTTATGTAATATTTGTGCTGACAAAACAAGAGATTTTTCAAAAATTTGCATAGTAGAAGGCATTCACGATGTTATAGCTCTTGAAGCAACTTCTCAATACAATGGATTGTATCATGTTTTGGGTGGTGTAATTTCGCCAATGGAAGGAATTAGTCCTTCTGATTTGAATATTGCCAGTTTATTTTCCAGATTAGACGAAGGCAATGTTCAAGAAGTTATATTTGCCTTGCCCGCAACTATGGAAGGCGACACAACAAATTATTTTATAAATAGAAAAATAGAAAATAAAAACATAGAAGTTACTATTCTAGCTCGTGGCGTAGCAATAGGCGATGAATTGCAATACACAGATGAAATCACTCTAGGTCAATCAATTATAAATAGAAAACCTTTTGAGAAATAATTTAGTTCTTATTTTTTTACTCCACTACAAACTTCATTACTTCTTCTCCAACTTTTATCAGATAAATTCCAGATTTTAGTTTTGATGTATTTACAAAATTTTGCGGTTTTTTGCTTTTCATAATCAGTTTACCTTGCACGTCATAAATCTCATAAGCTAATGCTTGATTAAAATAAAGTATATCTTTTGTTGGATTTGGGTAAACTATAGCTTGAGATTTTTGAATTTCTTCAATTTTATAACTTGGCTCGCAAACAGATTTTATATTTAAAAAAATATTTTTATAAAACCCTCCTAAACTTGCTATTAAATTTGCATTACCTGTTGATTGTAAAACACCTTTCAGTCCGTCTTCGGTTTCTTCTAAATTAATAATTTGTGGTAAATTGCTCTCCCATTCAACATTATTTTCTGTACCAAGCATAAAGTGGCAAGTTACACTATCAACTGTGTTGTAATTATCTAGGTCAGTGTAAGGCAAATATATTGGAGTAGCAGCTAGCAATACGACAGAATCATTTTCAAATGCTTTTGGAACGGGATAACGTCCTTCGGCATAAGACCAGCTATCGCCAAGAATTTCTTGTAAAGCAAAACCTGTAATATCGGTAGTTAACAAGCCTTTAGCAGCATTGTTTTCTATAATATCGCCTTGAGGACAAGGCATTTGAGGAACCAATTGCTTATCGTAAAAATTGTTTCCAAACATTAAACTATCAGGATATTGTTGCTGAGAATTGCTTATGATATCACCAAAAATAGAATACTTAGATGTTTTAGATAGCGACAAGTTATTTTTAACTACTCCACCATTATTTACTGCGACAATTCCTCCTGCAATACTGTCGCCCTGAATATTTCCAATGTTAAAACAATTTTCAACAGAGCCAACAGTATTTTCTGCAACTATACCTCCTGCAACTGCGATACCCATTAAATTACCAGTATTAACACAATTTAAAACTTTACCAAAGTTTTAAGTGTCCCCTTTTATTAGGACAGTTTTTTTAATTTGTTAATATTTTATTTTTCAAAGAACTTAAATCTTTAACTTTGCAAAGTTAAAGATTTTTTTGAAACTTTCAAGTGTTTTACACAATTTTTTTAAATAATTTTTCAGGTGTTTGATAATCAAGTGATTGGTGTTTCCTTTCGCAATTATAACGGCTGAGGCTAAAAGCTGGCGGGCATTCCGGAGCACTTCACTATCAACCTGCGATAAAGTTTATTAGATGCAATACCTTATAAATTACCACTATCCGCCCGCTTGATTTTAGCCTTTGTTACCAACTGGGCGTTGTTCATCCTGTGGGCAGGGCAGACATACTCTTTGCTTGGCTTTGGTAGTGGGTAAGCTTGTGTGGACAAGCAATGTGTATGGCTGCGAAGGGTTGGCATGTTTGTCAATCTTTTGTTTTCAGTATTGATCTAAATGGTTCAGTAATCTTGTCAAAGAAACTTATTTTACCGCATATTAATTCTGCTTTAACTTCAATTTTATCATCAATGATTATTTCATTACCATTTTCTGATTGCAGTTTGTGGGTTAATACCATTTCTGCAATATAAAATCCTCCATTCTCTGTAATGTTAATTTTTTTGGGTATTGATTGAATTTGTACTGCTATTTTCTCATTATAGACATTCGGGATGTTATTAAATGATAATAATGCTTTTTGCCCTTCTTTTACCTTTTCAATTTCATGTGCCGGAATTTTAATCTGTATTTTTGTTGTATCTTGTGATTGTTCGATTAATGCAGTAGTTTTAATATTGTACTCATATTCAAAATAATAGCTGCCAATTAAAAAGCCAATTATTATAAAGAAAATCACTGTTATTCCAACTCGTATTATTTTTGGTGGAATTTGTCCGATGATGTTTCGTACTTTTTCACTTCTTAATTCTATTTTATCAGGATTGTTTGTCATATTAATTTCCGAGTTCCAACTGATTCTTGACTAGTTGATAATACGCCCCTTTTTTTCTAGTTAACACATCGTGTTTTCCAACTTCAACAACTTTTCCATTATTCAATACTACTATTTGGTCGGCATTCTTTACAGTGCTTAACCTATGAGCAACTATTATTACTGTTTTTCCTTTGTAAAATTCCTGTAGATTTTCTACAATAACTTTTTCATTGTTAGCATCAAGTGCATTAGTTGCTTCGTCAAAAAATAGGAAATCGGGGTTTTTATATACTGCTCTTGCAATTAGGATTCGTTGTTTTTGACCTTGGCTTAGGTTTTGACCTTCGTTGCCAATTACTGTATTGTATTTCAGAGGTAATTCCATTATAAAGTCATGTATATTGGCAATTTCGGCTGCTTGCCTTAGTTTTTCTTTATTAACTTCTCCATCTCCTGCTGCAATATTAAGTGCAATACTCTCAGAAAAAATAAATCCGTCTTGCATAACAGCCCCACATTGATTTCGCCACCAAGTTGTATTAAATTCTTTTAAATCGTTATCATCAATTACTATTTTACCTTCTACAGGATTATAGTATTGTAGAAGCAATTTGATAAGTGTAGTTTTTCCGCTGCCACTTGTTCCAACAATTGCTGTTACTTTTCCTTCAGGTATTGTTAAACAAATATTATTGAGTACAATTTTTGAATGAGGACCTTCGTATTGAAAAACAAGATTTTGAATTATAATATCCTTTTTATGAATGCTTGTCGGATTCGTTTGTTTATTAGCATTTTCATCTGCTTTATTATGAATCTCGTTTATTCTTTCAAGGCTTATTTTTGTATTTTGTAAGTCATGTAAAAAGCTAACAGCCTGTTCTATTGGTAAAGATAATTGCCCAATAATATATTGTGTTGCAAGCATCATTCCAAGTGTCATCTCATTATTAATAACAGCTAATGCTGCAAAAACAGTTATTACAATATTTTTGACTTCGTTAATAAAGATGTTTCCTGCTTCCTGTGTTTGTTCCAACTTTAATGCGGAAACATTTATTTCAAATAAATCTGCTTGTACATCTTCCCAATCCCATCTTTGTCTTTGTTCAGAGTTTTGAAGTTTTATTTCCTGCATCCCTTGAATAAGCTGAAAGGTTTTACTTTGATTTCTTGAACGAGCTTCAAAATATTTATAATCTATAACACGTCTTTTTTTCAAAAATAGCAAAATCCAAATTGTATATAGTATGCTGCCAATGAGGAAAATTATGAATATTTTAATACTATAAGTCCATAACACTATACCAAAAACAATCAATGTAAAAAATGAGAAAATGGTTTCTAATGTCCTTGCTGTAAGAAAACTTTGAACCCTTTCATGATCATCAATCCGTTGCAAGATATCGCCTGTTAGTTTAGTGTCAAAAAATGACATTGGCAATTTCATTAGTTTTATAAAAAAATCGGATAGTAATGAAATATTGATTCTTGTACTAATATGCAGAAGTATCCAATGCCTTATAAATTCAACAGACATTCGACTGATAATTAATACCATTTGAGCTAATAATACAAGATAAATAAATCCAATATTTTTGTTCGCAATACCTGTATCTACAACTGCTTGTGTGAGAAATGGAAAGATTAACTGAAACAAGCTTCCAAGCAATAAACCAATTATTAGTTGCCCAAAAAACTTTTTGTATTTTAAAAAATATGAGAATAAGAATTTAAGACTTTTTGTGTTAGCTTTATCACTTTCTTGTTTGTAAAATGCTTGGGTAGGCTCCAACAATAGAACAATGCCTTTTTCTTCTTTGTCCGACTTGGTGCTTATCCAGTGTTCGATAAATTCTTGTTCGGTGTATTTAACTTTACCGTGTGCAGGGTCGGCAACATAAATAATTGATTTTTTTCTAAAAAGGGTTTTATTTTTTATTTTATAAACTACGACAAAATGTGCTTGGTTCCAATGGACTATGCAAGGCAATAAGGCTTCTTTTTCTAGTTTTTCAAAAGTAAGCTTACCACCTACTGTTTTAAATCCAATTTGTTCGGCTGTTTCGCTAATGGCAAATAGCGAAACTCCATCTTTTGTGGTATAGGTTAATTGACGAAGTTTGTCTAATGAAAATTCTTTACCGTAGTAATTGGCTATCATTTTTAAAGCCACAGGACCGCAATCCATTGCATCGCGTTGTCTGTGGAAATGAAAATTCAACTTCATATTCTTCGTTTTTCATCAATATTACTAGGAGTGGTCGTCTCTGAAGTTTTATTATACCAGTTTCCTAACTTCCATGAGACAACTAATCTAACCATACGAGTATCAAAGTAATTTTGATAGACTTGTTTGACCCCGCCGCTTGTATAGTGATATTCTGGATTTGCGGTTTTTAAAATGTCATTTACGTAAAATCTAACTTCGATGTTATTTTTTGTGAATAAATAGTTGAACCCTATATCTAATTTAAAATAATTATTAGTATTTCTATAATTGTATAATCCTGGAGTTCTTTCTTCTAAATTTAGAACACATTGCAATTTTTTATTAATATGTATCGAATTGTACAATGTAATTGAACTTCCAAAACCATCTATATCCGTAAATTCTTCTTTATTAGATTGAAATTTAGAATAATAAAAATCCAACTGTAAAACAGTTTCCATCCATTGAAATAATTCAAAATATTTATAAATATTATATCCATAGTTATTAACATTTAAAAAATTATCTGTTTTTTGTATCTGATTAAGTATGTTAAGAGAATCTAGTACTACATATTGTCCTATTTTGTTATTTTGTGCAGAGTAATATAATTTACTGCTCAATGTAGTATTATGTAAATAAGTTAATTCGACATTTTTAATATCAGACGGCTGTAAAAAAGGATTTCCAATAGCATAATCGTATTTGCTTATATACCATTTAAAAGGATCTAAGTATTGATAAGGAGGTCTTTCTATCCTACTTGAATAACTAATTGAAATATTGTTATTATTCTTTAGTTTATGGGAGATGTAAACTGTTGGAAATAATTTCACATAATTATTCTCTGTTGGTTCATTTGTATCAATTGAATTAATGATAGTTTGTGTTATTTCGGAACGTATTCCTACTTTGAAAGACCAGCTTTGTAAACTCTTTTCTATAGAAAAATAAACAGAAGGTGTATTTTCATTATAATTATATTTATTAAAAAGGGTTGAATCCATAATTGAATAGTCATCTATCACTGTGAAAAACTTACTAATAGAGGACGTTCTAATAAATGATAATTTAAGACCAGTATTAACATTGCAACTAAATAATGGTAAAAATAAATCCACATTTGAAGTGAAAATATTATAGTCATATTTCCCCTCTGTATAAAAATCTTCAATGATTGAATTTAAGCTTCCAATTTGAGTTGTTGAAGAAAACGACCTTTTATTAATAGTATAATTGTTTAAATAAGCTAAATTTGCAGTAAAGTATGATTTGTTGTTTGAAAACGAATGTTTATAAAACCCTTCTATATTATATGTATAACTATTCTTTAATGTATTACCATTAGTATGAATGATTGAATCAACAAAGTTATTAATAGGATTGATAAAACTAGTTTGATTTTCAATATCGCTAATTATCTCCTTTTTAAACAAAGGAACTTGAAAATCAATAATGAAAATTGAATTTTTATTAAAATTGTATCCGAAAGTTGTTTGAATGTCTGAATCATAATAGTTCCATTTTTTTGGATTAAATGTTGTTATTGTTGCACCAGGAAAGTAACTGTTATATAGATTTTGATTTAAATATGAATAGTTTCCATTATTAATACTACTCTCAAAGAATATTTTTTCACCGGTATAGCTTGCAAATGCAGATACCAAGTATGACATGTAACTATTTTTTATAGAACCTGATTGAAAATAAGATTTCCATCCCGGTTGGATATTCTTTGTTGTATTTATTTTAATAATTCCGACATTGCCTTCTGCATCGTATTGAGCTGGAGGATTCGAGATTATTTCTATTGTATTGATCAAATCAGTTGGTAAAGAATTAAGATAGCTTATTAAAGCTTGACCTTCCATTCTTACTTTGTGATCGTTTATATAAATAATAACAGATGATTTACCTGAAATATTCAAAGATTGCTCAGATAACTTTATAGTTGGCAACTGTTTCAATATATCAGTAGTTTCTTTCCCCTTAGTATCAACGTTACTGCATATATTAACTATAAATCTGTCAGATTTAGACTGAATTAAAGGTTTTTGAGCAGATATGGTTACTTCAGTAATCCAAATAGGATTAGGTTGAAGATAAATATTTATTGTGGTATCATTTATTAAATTAATGTTTTTTTTAACGGAATAATACCCGATAAAATCAATCAATAATTCACAATTACCTTTTGTTGTTGTTTCTATAGAAAAATATCCTAACGAATCACTTAGTGTGGATTTTTGGTAAAGAGAATCAACTAGTAATTGAATAGTGGCAAATTCTATAGGATCGCCATTTGTTGTTTTAACACTGCCATTTATAGTAGATTGCGAATATAAACCATTGGTAACTATTACAAATAGAGTAAAAAGCATGACTCTTAATAGCTTTGTTGAAATGGGTTTTATCTTCATGATTTCTATTCTATAAAATTAATATTATTTCCATTAATAATAACTGGATAAAGTTGAATATAAAGTTCAACTATTGCTGTCCAATAAATATTGTATGTTTCACACAAGTATTTGGATGGGATGTCCGTATCTTGATTCTCTAACCATTTTATAGCAAATTTAAGTGTCCCCTTTTATTAGGACAGTTTTTTTAATTTGTTAATATTTTATT
>ENA-UOOK01004003-UOOK01004003.1-fermentation-metagenome-genome-assembly--contig:-NODE-4003-length-16208-cov-4.057946_pt1 | contig 16208 bp, 14 predicted proteins | sample MGYA00245777_ERZ724023 | MGnify/ENA primary metagenome ERZ724023 (study PRJEB28704, sample SAMN03018312) | fermentation metagenome | biome: anthropogenic terrestrial biome; feature: soil; material...
ACGGCAAGGTGAACATGTCAGTGAAATCTATAACGAAAACCTACGGCAAAGTAGGTGACGGGGGACGGTTCTCGTGACACATTGACGGTCGCTAGCAACCGGTGTACTCCCCAATGTCAGCCGCTGCAAGACCAACAACCTGCACCACCGCCAGGGCGATATCAGCACCAAAGCTCAATTGGACCAACGCATACTTTAGTGCAGCCCTCGCTGTTTTCCTAATGGGGACAGTCCCCCCGACTCATTTGCTGCAGGGCATGAGGACATTTGTCCACCGTTGTGAAAAGTATTTACAAAGCATGAGATTATTAATGAGAAGGAGCTTTATAGGTTGACCAACCTAACAAATCATATACTATTCAGTAGGCCAGAAGTCCTTCAATAATCATGGCCAGGCCGAAAACGCCCAGCAGCAGGCTTAGCCAACTGCTTACTATCAGGGGATTAAGGACAGCCAGGCAGATTAGAACTACACCGGCAATAATCCTAATAGTTCGATCAATATTACCCAGATTACGACGAAACGACAGATGCATTACCGCAACACCTCCATTACTCAGTATGTGCACAACATAGTGAAGTAATACGGCCAATGGAATGAGTCAGGGACTGTCCCCGAAAACCCATTTTTCCGGGCAAAAAAGTAAAGGCAGGCAAGATATGTTTTACTATGTGTTCCCTATCGTTTTGATAGTAGCGTCAAATATCTTATATAATATTTGTCAGAAGTCAACTCCGCAGAGCGCCAACCCATTTGCGGCATTGCTTATTACCTATTTAACTGCGGCCATTCTAACAGTTATTTTGTTTCAATTCTATAAAACCGATAAAGGCTTTTGGCAATCTTTTAGCAACTTAAACTGGACTAGCATTGCGTTGGGAATTGCAATTGTTGGCCTTGAGGTGGGATACCTGTTAGCGTACAGAGCCGGGTGGAATATCAGTGTAGGTTCGTTGGTGGCTAATATCTTCCTGGCTCTAATGCTTATCCCCATTGGTATTCTTTTTTACCACGAGGGGTTTGACTTAAATAAAGTTGCCGGCGCAGCATTTTGTGTTGTGGGCCTGGTCTTGATCAATCGCATATAGAGCAGGTATACCGAGTTTTGGGACGCTCCCCCCGGGGACTGTCCCCGGACTTATTGCGAGGGGACAGTAAACCTGTCCCCTTGTCTTTGTAGGTTATTGTCATAAGAATGGTTATTTGGTATAATATTCATATTCGCATAAAACTGCATATTTATACGGAAAGCAGGTTATTGGCTTGAAAAAGCAATTGCACAAGCAAGAACCATTTTTTAATGAGTTGGAAGAGCTTCGTAAATCAAAGCGGCTTCACCAACTGATATTGGACAATACCCACGATTTAATAACTATTCATAAATTGGCTGATTTAACCTACGAATATGCTAATCCCGCCACTTTTAAATTGTTGGGATATAGTCAGGAAGAGCTATTTGCGAAGAGCGCCATGGAGCTTATTCACCCCGATGATAAAGATAGTTTTATGGCTACTTTAAAGAAAAACTTACCTAAAGGAGCGGGCCAGGATGAGTTCCGCTACCGCAATAAGGATGGTTCCTATGTCTGGTTGGAGACAACCTATGCTATTATATCTACTGAATCTGATCATACCTGCGCTATAGCAATATCCCGGGAAATCACGGAACGAAAACAAGCCGAAGCAGCCATGCACAGGGCTCATAATGAGTTGGAGACCAAGGTTGGGGAAAGGACCATCCAACTCAATCAGATAAATGAGCAATTACACGATAAAATTAACGAACTGATGCATACAGAAAAGGCACTAAGGGCATCCGAGAACCATTATCGGACTATTTTCGAAAATACGGGTACCGCTACCGTGATTATCGATGAGAACCTGAAAATATCAGAAGCCAATTTAAAGACAGAGCAGCTATGCGGCTATACTCAGCAGGAATTAATTGGCCTCAATCCCTTCAAACATTTTATAAATCCAGAACAGCTAAAAATAGTGCGGGAAAAATATCGTTTGCGCAAGCTTGATCAGGCTAAAGCAGACTATGAAATTGAGTGCATAGACAAACAAGGTGCAATCAGGAATGTGGTAATGAATGTGGCTGATGTGCCCGATAGCAAAAACCTGGTAGTATCTATGCGGGATGTAACCGAAAAGCGTCAAGCGCAATCGCAATTAAAAGCTAGTGAAGAACGTTTCCGTACCTTGTTCGAACAGGCACCGCTGGGTATCAACATAAATCGGAAAGGCCGCACCCTCTTCGTCAATCAAGCCTATCTGACCATGTTCGGATATGAAAGCAGTTCCGAGTTAATAGGTACTCCGGCTATTAACCAGGTGGCCCCGAGCGCCCAGGAGGAGATTATTGATAAAACCCGCTGGCGGGGACGGAGAGAAGTATTGCCCGGTTCGCATGAGACGCTGGGCCAGCGTAAAGATGGCTCAAACTTCTCCATATCTGTGGATGTGAAAAATATCCTCCTGCAGGATGGCGCAGCCAATGTGACGTTTGTTGCTGACATTACGTCCAGAAAACAGGCGGAAGCCGCCCTGGAACGGCAGGTAGCATCTCAAGCCCTCCTCCTGGAGGTATCCAAGGACTTCAACAATATAGTCAACTACAATATTGACGCTATGATTAATATCACCTTGCAGAGGATGGGAGAATTCGACCATAATGACCGCAGTTATGTCTTCTTGTCCTCCGAAGATGGCTCCACTATGAGCAACACCCACGAGTGGTGTGCAGAAGGAATTTCATCGGAAATGGTTAACCTCCAGGATATACCGATCAACATGAATCCATGGTGGGTGGAAAAACTGCAGACACAAGAGTACCTGTATGTTCCCAGGGTAGCCGATTTGCCGTCCGCAGCCCAAGCCGAGAAAGAAGCGCTGCAAGCGCAATCCATCCAGTCTCTGCTCGTAGTCCCTCTATTATTGGAAGGTAAAATCATCGGTTTCATGGGATGTGATTCTGTCACGAATGAAAAAATCTGGCCAAAAGAGAATATCATCATTCTCGAATCAGTGGCGCAGACTATTGTGGAAGCTCTGCAGCGCAAGAGAATTGCTAATGCTCTGGCGGCCTCGGAGAGCTATTATCGAACTATTTTTGAGAACACCGGCGCAGTAACCCTAATAATCGAAGAAGATATGTCTATATCCATGGTCAATTCAGAATATGAAAAAGTATTGGGTTATAAAAAAGGAGATTTAAAGGGGAGAAAATGGACCGAGGCCGTATCTGCGGGTATGGTGGACAAGATGATAGAATATCACCGCTTGCGACGGATTGATCCTGGTTCGGCACCGCTACAATATGAATCCCAAATGGTTGACAAAAAGGGTAAGATAAGAGAGGGCTTGTTCATCGTAGATATAATTCCCGGGACGAAAACTTCGGTGGTAACGTTTGTCGATCTTACCGAATATAAGAGAATTGACCGGGCACTTAAAGCCATTAGCGCGGGCAACGTGGCCATGATTCAAGCGGAAAAAGAGTATGATTTATTAGAGAGTGTCTGCCAGAGGATAGTAGAGGTGGGAGGATACAGCTTGGCCTGGGTGGGTTATGTGCAAACGGGCTCTGAGCAAAAGGTACAACCGGTGGCCTATGCCGGCAAAGATCATGGTTATCTCAATAAGCTAAACATCACGCTAGTAGATCCCAAGCGAGGGCGGGGTCCAACCGGAACCGCGATCCGAACCGGTCAGCCGGTGGTCTCGAGAAACTTCAAAAACGATCCAAGTTTCAAACCCTGGGTAAAGGATGCATTGCGCCGGGGATTAAAATCAAGTATGACGATTCCGCTCATGGCTGATAATCAGGCTTTTGGAGTACTGGGTATATTCTCCGATGAGACCGACTACTTTGACACTAAGGAAGAGGAACTTCTCACCGAGATGGCCAATAATTTGGCTTATGCCATTACATCCCGGCGTGCCCGTGACAATTGTGATCGAGCTACCCGGGAGCTGGCCAAGAGCCTGGAAAAAATGCAGCGCATCTTGATGCAGGCCGTAACCTCCCTGGGTACTGCTTTAGATATAAGAGATCCCTATACTGCCGGGCACCAAAAAGGAGTAGGGCGTTTGGCGGCTGCTATAGCGCAAGAAATGGGATTTACCGAGGAACAGATCGAAGGAATAACGGTGGCGGGAAACCTCCATGATATTGGCAAAATCAAAGTGCCCAGTGAAATATTAACCAAGCCTGGAAAATTATCGGACATAGAGTTTGAAATGATAAAAACTCACAGCCAGGCCGGCTATGAAATAATTAAGGAAATCGAGTTCCCATGGCCGGTAGCCGAGATAATATTACAACATCATGAACGAATGGACGGTTCCGGCTATCCCCGTAAACTGGCAGGTGAAGAAATATTGCCGGAAGCTCGCGTCATGGCTGTAGCAGATGTAGTCGAGGCCATGGCTTCCCACCGTCCTTATCGACCGGCGTTGGGGGTAGATGTGGCCCTGGATGAAATCTCCTCCAATAGGGGCAAACTTTATGATGATGACGTGGCGGATGCTTGTTTGAGGCTATTCAGGGAAAAAGGTTTTCAGCTTTACTAACTCGGCTTTCGAAGTTGGACGATATAATATTAGTTATGGCAGTGGTGATCGTATTGCTTTGTTTCGGCGTCGTGGCGAAAATGTCAGCGTTCTTAACATTATATCGGTTTGCCCAAATAACAAGGCAACTAGTGATTTTTTTAGTTGTACCAACTGGAGAAAGTCCCGACTGCATTATGAATATAAAAACCCGCCATCTAAACCAAGCTGGCGGGTTTTTTTGACAGCCTCTCCTTCCGGGTGTTAGCTAAGTATTAAACTCAATTGAGCTGGTTTTATAGCCGGCGGCATAAGAATAGTAAATTAAGGCACAGTTCATGATAGAAATATGGTAGGGCCGGCGTCAGCGCAGAAAAATTATTTGATCATACCTTTTCAAGAGTTTACGCTATGTGGTAGAGTTTACCGACAGGTTGTAGAAATAGACTTATATAGAAGGAGCTTATTAATGGATCGTTCGGAAGAAATGCTTGATAAGAGTATAGGCCCGCTGCTCTGGACCTTTTCTTTGCCGGCTATAGTCGGAATGCTGGTCAATTCTCTTTATAATGTTATAGACCGGATATTCTTGGGCCGGGGGATAGGTTCGCTTGCCATTGCTGCCACTACTGTAGCCTTTCCTATAATGGTTATCATGATGGCTATATCCATCTTAATCGGGGTGGGAGCTACGGCCTTGATATCGATTCGTCTGGGACAACAAAAGAAAGAGGAAGCTGAGCATATAGCTGGCAATGCAACTGGTATGTTAATTCTTTTACCGACCTTTTTTGCCGCCCTTTTCTTTATTTTTACGGAAACGGTATTGGTTGCTTGTGGAGCCAGCCCGGAGGTTCTGCCCTATGCCCGGGACTTTACGCAAATAATTATGCTGGGCGCGGTGTTTGGTTCTATCAGTATGGGTATGAATAATTTCATTCGGGCGGAAGGCAACCCCAGGGTGGCCATGTATACGCAATTACTGGGGGCAGTGGTTAATGTAGTTCTAAATTATGTGTTTATTTTTAAGTTGGGCTGGGGAATGAAGGGGTCGGCTTTTGCAACCATACTGGCCCAAGGGATTTCCGCCGCCTGGGTGTTGGGCTATTTCTTGACCGGCCGTAGCCTGGTTAAGCTCCGGGTTCGCAACCTACGGCCCAGCTGGCCCATCCTATCAGGTATTATGGCGATTGGCTTTGCACCTTTCGCCCTGCAAATTGCCTCTAGCATACAACAGGTTATCCTTAATAAGACTCTGATGGCCCATGGAGGAGATATGGCCCTGTCGGCTATTGGTATTATCATGAGTATTGCCACTTTGTTGTTTATGCCCGTATTGGGAGTGGCTCAGGGGGCACAACCGATAATCGGCTTCAATTATGGAGCCCGGCAATATCAAAGGGTTAGATCGACATGGAAAATGGCGGTTTGGGCAGGAACTGGCATCGCTCTGGCTGGATACCTGGCGATGCACATTTGGCCGGGGCAACTGGTGGGGCTGTTTAGCGAAAACGATACTGCCCTTACTGCTATGACTACCCATGCTATGATGATATATATGGTCTTTATACCGATTGTTGGTTTTCAAATTGTTAGTTCTACCTATTTCCAGGCAGTTGGCAAGCCACGTCAGGCAGCCGTTCTCAGTCTGTCGCGGCAGGTCTTGTTCTTTATACCTTTGCTACTGATTTTACCGCGTTTTTGGGGTGTGGAAGGGGTATGGAGAGCAGCACCTATGGCCGATTTTCTGGCAGTGTGTCTAACGGCGACAATGATGTATTTTGAAATGCGCAATCTTAAAGAAGAAGAAGGGAACAAGGCAAGAGGCAGGGGACAGTAACCTGTCTCTCGAAGGAAATGGCAGTATTAAGGACATATAGATAAATTACTATGTGATATACCCCGATAACGTATCCAGATAAAGAGACAAGGCCGATAATCAGCCTTTTCTAATTTGCGCTTATGGAAATATTCGGGTAAAATATATAATATTATGTGGCCTAAGCCTCGAAGTCGAGGCGCGGGGGAACCAGTTTTTGGGGCGAATCTCTGTGAATCCAGTATTTGGACTATAGAGTAGGGCTAACCCAAGCCCGAGTCCGTCAGCTAACCTCGTAGGCGAGATGGGGATCTTCTTAAGTAATAGGGCAACTAGTAAGTTGACATTACTGTTTATCTGTGACATTTCTTGCAAGGTACTTATTTGTCTCAATAATCTATATCTCTCTTCTCACCTGCTCCCCCGGCTTGCTATGAGCTTGTGGCCGGAAGGAGGATTTAATTTTCTATGATGCAAAAAAATCATATTTTAGGTAAGGTTGCGGTAAAGTCGCTGCTGGTTTTGGTGTTGCTTATTTTTAGCTTTACCATGGTCGGTTGTGGGGAAAGTCAAACTAGTTCCTCAGATAATGGGGGTGAAAAGGAAAAACTTATTTTGGCTGATATTACCTGGGATAGCGTCAAGGTGCACAACCGTATCGCTGGCTTTATTATCGAACATGGTTACGGCTATCCTAAACCGGAATACACTTTTGGAGAAACCTTGCCCTTGCTGCAGGGTCTTAGCAGGGGTGATGTGGATATTACCATGGAAGTCTGGAAGGATAATTATGAGAAACCCTGGGCTGAGGCTTTAGAAGGCGGTAAGGTATTGGATCTGGGGTCCAATTACCCGGATGCTCCCCAGGGATGGTATGTACCAACTTATATAATCAAAGGTGATTCTGAACGCGGTATCCAACCAATAGCCCCGGATTTGAAATCGGTGGCTGATCTGCCACGTTACTGGGAACTTTTCAAAGATCCCGAAGTACCCACTAAAGGCCGTTTCCACAATAGCCCTCCTGGCTGGGCAGTAACTGAGATCAATGAGACGAAAGCCAGAACTTATGGTCTGGATAAGACTTTCAATATCTTCAGCACTGGTTCCGATTCAGCTTTAGCTGCTTCCATGATGGCGGCCTATGAAAAAGGTCAGCCCTGGGTCGGTTACTACTGGGAACCAACCTGGGTTATGGGGCAGATGGACATGACCATGCTGGAAGAACCTGCTTATGATCAGGCAGTCTATGATGATCCCAGCAATCGCGGTTGTGCTTTCCCGGCGGCCAAAGTCTTGAAGGGAGTGCGTTCTGACCTGCAAACCAGCGCTCCTGAAATCGTAGAATTCATTGCCAAGTATAAGACTACCCTGGCCGAGAACAATGATTTCCTGGCTTATATGAGCGAAAATGACACCGAAGCTGAAGAAGCCGCTATCTATTTCCTGAAAAAATACCCGGATACATGGAAAGCCTGGCTTCCGGAAGATGTTGCCCAGAAGGTGAAACAGAGTCTGGAAGAGGTGAAATAACGTGATCGAGACTGATCAAGATCGACTGCTCAAAGTGAAGGGGCTGTGGAAGGTGTTCGGAAGGAACCCTATTAATTTCGACCCGCAGGATACTGATTCGATGGAGAGTTTAAGGGACGATGGAGCTGTCTTGGCTGTAAAGGATGTATCATTCGAGGTTAAGCGGGGTGAGGTTTTTGTTATCATGGGCCTGTCCGGCAGCGGGAAATCCACATTGATTCGTTGTATCCCACGCCTGGTGGATCCCAACTGGGGAGAAATCAATATTAATGGCCGTAATGTACTGGACATGGATGAAAAGGAACTCCTCGAATTCCGTCGCTACGAGACGGCCATGGTTTTCCAACATTACGGTCTGCTTCCTCATTGCGATGTAGCGAGGAATGTAGCTTTTGGATTGAAATTGCGGGGGGTCACGCCCCGGGATAGACAAGACCGAGCCCGTCAGGCTATTGCCCGCGTGGGCTTGGAGGGTTGGGAGCATCACTATCCCTCTCAACTGTCAGGGGGTATGCGACAGAGGGTCGGTATCGCCCGGGCATTGGTCCAGGAAACTGATATCCTGCTTATGGATGAGCCATTTAGCGGATTAGACCCCCTGATTCGCAGGGAGATGCAGGAGACCCTGATACGTTTACAAAAGGAAGTAAATAAGACCATCATTTTCGTGACTCATGATCTAAGTGAAGCGGCTCGGTTAGGGGATCGCATGGCAGTCATGAGGCAGGGTGAATTTGTACAGCAAGGCACCCCGGAAGAAGTTATAAACAACCCGGCGGATGAGTACGTGGAGCGTTTTGTATTTGATGAAAGGCAGATTCTGTCCGGAAACAAGAAAAGGCCACCCTTTGGTCCTACTCAAAAGACCCGTTTTAAGAAAAGTACCCCGATCACCCCGGCTCCTGCTCCACTGGCCGCAGCGGGGCGGAGGTGAGCCTAGTGTTCCCAGACGGCTGGCATTATAACGTAGCACCCTACATCAATAGTTTTGTCAAATGGCTGGTGGTAGCCTGGGGTCCCTTTTTCGAAGCTATATCTAACCTGGTGTTAGGAATGCTGCTGCAAATTGAAGCGGTGCTGAAAGGTGTTCCCTGGTGGGCCGGGATTATTATAATTACCTGGATTGCCTGGCGGCAGACCCATAACCTGCTTAAAACGGTGCTTCCCGGACTGCTTATCTTTACCATTGGTATGTTTGGACTCTGGGAAGTAGCTGTGGAGACGCTGGGTATAGTAATCGTGGCGGTACTGATATCGTTGCTCATAGGTTTACCTATGGGGATTGCCATGTCGAGTTCCGAAAGGTTCAACGCTGTTAATACACCTATACTGGATGCCATGCAGACTATGCCCAGCCTGGTCTACTTGATTCCAGCTTTGATGCTGTTTGGACTGGGCAAGGTTCCCGGTGTTTTTGCAACGGTTATTTATGCGCTGCCACCGGTGGTGCGTCTTACTAACCTGGGAATTCGCCAAGTTTCCTGGGATGTACAGGAAGCAGCGCTGGCTTTCGGTGCCTCGCGCTGGCAGATGATGAAAGAAGTGCGCTTCCCCCTGGCTATGCCAACTATAATGGCCGGGATCAATCAGACTACCATGATGGCGCTGTCCATGGTGGTAATCGCCAGTATGATTGGTGCAGGTGGATTGGGAGAAGAGGTTCTCAAGGCCACCAACCGTGTTGATGTAGGTAAAGGCTTTGAAGCCGGATGGGCTATCGTCGTTTTAGCCATCGTCATCGACCGCATATCCCAGGCGGCCGCCAAAAGATGGGAGCCCCCGCAGAGATAATGTGCTGATTTAGTGCGATCCCGTATATGTGTAGAATATTATGTCTGCTTTTTTTGCCCTTGTTCCTTTGTATTAGGAGCTATATTTTTCAAAAAGCTGATATTCTTCATAACAGGAATGGTTGCCCCCTCGTATTGCGTTGACGTTTGGGATAGGGTGACTTACAATTGTTTCAGAATAATGATTATAGGGGGGGATATCGTATGGAAAATGATCGGAAGATTGCAGTTTTAATTGATGCTGATAATGTATCGGATAAGTATATAAAGTATATTTTTGATGAAATATCCAACCATGGGACACCGACATATAAGAGAATTTATGGAGACTGGACCAAACCGCAACTGGCATCATGGAAAGCGGTGCTGCTTAATTACTCTATAACCCCCATTCAGCAATATAGTTATACAACTGGTAAGAATGCGACGGATTCAGCCTTAATCATCGATGCCATGGATATACTCTATTCCAAGAATGTGGATGGGTTTTGCATTGTTTCCAGTGATAGTGATTTCACCAGGCTGGCTGCTCGGCTGCGAGAAGCTGGCATGTATGTTGTCGGTATGGGTGAGAAAAAAACGCCTACGCCCTTTATATCGGCCTGTGAAAAGTTTAAGTATCTCGAAGTTTTAGCCGCCATACCTGCTACCTCTGAAGAATCGAATGCCGATGCCAGGGTAGAAAAGCCGGAAGCATCTCAAGAAGGTATGGCAAGTATAAATGAGCTAATAGAAACTATAAAGGTAATTGTAACGGAGACTTCAGATGATGATGGCTGGGCGTTTTTAGGCGAAGTTGGGAAGAAACTCAACAAGCGTTACCCGGATTTTGATACCAGAAACTATGGGCACGCCAAGCTTACCCCGCTTATATCGTCTTTTAAGCAATTTGAAATTCAATCGAGAAAATCCAACCGTCCGCATATAACCCATAAATATATCAGGAACAAGGGTGAGAAGGGGTTTAAATAACGTTAATATTGAGAGTTGCATTGCCTAATGGGCGCTAGAAGCAGAGTAGGGCCGGAAAGAAAAAATTCCGGCCCTTTTTCGTTGCTTTTTATTATCCCCAATCTTTCCGGTTACTGTGGCAACCAGTTTAGATTATCCAAAATTGTGCCTTGATTTGGTTTTAATCCCGCTTTGGCTCACTGCATAATATTCAGTAAAAGTTAGCACAATATATAAAGTTAATATTGAAATGAGGTGTAGTAATGACTGTAAAAAGTGATCTGGAAAAGGCTGTAGCATCTGCTGAGAGTGCCAAAGGGACATACCTTATGGCCGCCCAGTCAACTCAGGATGAAACTGCTAAACAGAAGTATGAAGAGATGGCTACGAGTATGGAGAGCCACGTGTCATACTTAAGCAGCCGCTTGGACTATCTGAATAGTACCAACCTTTAAAAACGACCCCGGGGATCAGTTATTCCTGCCAGGTTAATGTCATAAGTCCGCATGAGAAAAGCCCGTGATTGAGGCATACAAAGGTATGTTGATTGAGCGGGCTTTTTGAAATAACGCAGAGATCGGCTTTGTCAACGGCCTGAGGTCGGGATTTGACCCGGTCTATATCAATATTAAGGTAAGGTATTTTGCAATTCTGCAAGATCCTCGATAATGAAATGCTCCCATCATTAGAGGGGAGTATTATTTTGAGCTTATTTATTTTGCCTGTGAAGTGGGGGATCTTGCACAAGTGGTGGGGACAGCGAGGGTATGTCTAGATAGAAGCGGGCTGCTTGGAGAGAAATTTCTGTGTTATGATTAGGAGAACAATATGTACCGGATGAGGTGTTTATGGCGTTGCCACTGGTAAAGGATGCTTTGGAAGGGGCAGCGGGAACAGTTATTTATCCTAAAGAATTTACGGCTTCTTAATATGGTGAATTGGAGGCATCGAAATGATTGATATATCTATACCTGGTAGAGAGATGAAGCTTGAATTGCAGAACCTGGTGCTGGATTTGAATGGTACGCTTACGGTTGATGGTACACTGATAGCTGGTGTTGGGGCAAGGATTGATATGCTAAAAGAAAATCTACAAATATATCTCTTGACCTCGGACACCCTGGGATGTGGTGCCATGGTGGCTAAAGAGCTGGGAATCTCCATTTTTAAAGTAGGACACACGAACGGCGGAGCGGACAAACTGGATTTTTTAAATACTATTGGGGCAGAAGCATCGACAGTGATCGGGAATGGCTTTAATGACCGCCTCGTTTTGGAACATGCGGCCCTGTCTATTGCTGTCATAGGTGCGGAAGGATCCTGTGCCCAGGCGCTGCAGAAGGCCGATATTGTGGTAAACAATATCCTGGACGCCCTCGACCTGCTCCTTTACCCCATGCGTATAGTCGCTACGCTTCGAGACTAATTGTGACATATTGTGATAAAATATGTATCAGGAAAAGATGCGGTTAATTATATAAATATGGCCCGGGGGATTATATATGCGTAAGAAGTATTTAAGCAGCGTGGTAATCACGGTTGTAATTTTGGCAGCAGCAGGTTTATGGGGATACAATAGTTTTTTTAAGCCTAACCTGGAAATCCAAAAACAACTAACCAATGAGTTTGGGAACGAGTTTTTCAATTCATTTGATGATGCAAAGACAGCCGAGAATCCCACGACGACAACTGTTTTACATGAACTGGAGCAGAACGCGGCCGCCAGAATGCAAGCAACCCCGGGATATGATAATATCAGCAGTGCTCAAACTACTGAACAGGCTATTATCCAGAAGTATGCACCTCAGTTTCAGGGGTTAGAGAACCAAGCTTTGGGCCGTCTGGATGTTTTGTTTGCCGCTGGTTTGCGGGAGTACACTCAACAGAAAAAAGCGGGCACCTTAAAGGCCTCCGAGCTGGCCCGTAAATATATTCAAGCCGGCAATATGCTGGAGGCAAATGTAGATAGCCAATTTTATGGCACTCTTAATGCGATGGAGGCAGAACTGGTCGAAAATCATCTGCCGACCGCAGTTATTGCTGATATCAAAAAGGAATACGTTAAGGCTAAATCCAGTAAACGCGCGGAACTGCTGGCTAAAGCCTATCGATAAGTATAACATTTTAGGAGGTAAACCAGTGGGTGTGCAAAGGAATAGAACGGCTCTTGATCATAGGTCATGGCAAGAGCAGTACCGGGCCAAGTTATGTTCTCCCGGTAAAGCGGCGGCCATGGTGCACAGCAACGATATTGTGTCCTTGTGCGGAGGATGTTGCATGCCGGAAGGCTTTGTTGAAGCGCTGGCTGAGCGGGGCCAGGATTTAAATGAGGTTACTCTGCTAACAGGCTATGCCTTAAAAAAATATAAATATATGGACCCGGGGCTAAAAGGCCATTTTAATCTTGAATCAGTTTTTATCGGCCCGATGGAGCGCAAATCGATAAAAGAGGGGGTTACTTCTTATGTTCCCACTCACTTGCAACAGGTCGGCCAATGGTTGGAAAACCGCCATCCCAATGTGCTGGCCAATGCTGTAAGTCCACCCGATGAGAGAGGCTATATGAGCCGTTCCCTTTATGGTGGACTCAGTCATAGAAACATATTTCAAGCGGCTGACAAGGTGATCGTGGAGGTTAATTCACAACTTCCCCGCCTAAATGGAGGCGCTCTGGATATACATGTGTCAGAAGTTGATTACATAATTGAGAATGATTATGAACTAATCCAGACGGAAGATATTCAAATCAGTGCCACGGAGAAAGCTATTGCCGGTCATATAGTTGAACTTATACCGGATGGTGCCACGATTCAACTAGGGTTGGGGGGCCTGGCCAATGCGGTGGGATATTTTCTGCGCGACAAGAGGAATCTGGGATGCCATGCGGAAATAATCACCAATTCGCTTATGGAACTGGTGAAAGTTGGTGCTGTAAACGGCTCCCGCAAAAATTTTCACCCCGGGAAAGTAGTGGGTTGTTTTTGTGTGGGAAGTAAGGAATTGTGGGATTTCGTTCATGAAAATGATGATTTTGTCTTTTATGAAGTTGATTATGTAAACAATCCGGAGATTATTGGCCGCAATGATAACTTGATATCGGTTAATAATACCCTGATGGTCGATCTAACCGGGCAGGCCGCCTCAGAATCTATTGGCCCGGTACAGTATAGTGGTACCGGCGGGCAGGTGAATTTCGTACAGGGAGCAACCCGATCTAAAGGCGGCAAGAGTATTCTCGCCTTTAGCTCCACCTACAGTGATAGTGAGGGGAATCCGCATTCCCGTATTATGCCAGTGCTGCCACTGGGCACCGTTATTAGTACCACCCGCAATGATGTTCAATTGGTGGTAACCGAATTCGGGATTGCCGATCTCCGCTGGAAAAGTATTCGCGAGCGGGTTAGAGCCCTTATTAAGATTGCTCATCCCGATTTCAGAGATACACTGGCCTTCCAGGCCAGAAAATTCGGCTGGATATAAACCCATTATTTTCCTCATGACACCGCTACAGATGATACAATTAAGTTGTTGATTAAGCAGTGCTTGCCCGATATTGTCCCAAAATTTAATCGATAATTCTAATTTTACATGATAAGTAAATGGCGTAGAGAGTCCCGAAAAAGGGATGTGATCATAATTAAGAAGGCCGCTGCCAGGATTGCCTCGGCTATAATGATAAAACGAGGGTTCTCGCCATATTTTGTCAGACGTTTATTAAAGGAATTGTTATGACGATTTTTTGGAATTTGCTTAAAGATCGGAAGGATTTGGCCTTAAAGCCGGTGGTGGGTTCAAAAGGCAAAGGCTTTTACTATTATCCGTTATTGAAAGATAATGTTTGCAGGGATTTCTTCTATCAAATTATGGATGGCAAATAATGAGGTTGCGTATGAAAAAAGTGCTCTTGCTGGGCGGGTCCGCTCAGCAGATTCCTTCCATTGTTACAGCCAAAAAACTCGGTTATTATACTGTTCTGTGCGATTATCTGCCGGACAACCCGGGCCAGCGTTATGTCGACAAATTTTACTGTGTAAGCACTACAGATAAAGAAGCTATACTGCGAGTTGCGCAAAAGGAAAAGGTGAATGGCATAGTGGCCTACGCTTCAGACCCTGCAGCACCGACGGCCGCCTATGTGGCGGAAAAGATGGGTTTGCCCGGTAATCCATATAGGTCAGTTGATATATTAACTAATAAGGACAAGTATAGAGAGTTCCTGGTAAAACATGACTTCTGTACTCCTAAAGCAAAAGGATACAGTTCAATTCACGAAGCCAATAAAGATATAGATCGATTTAAGCTGCCGGTCATTATAAAGCCGGTTGATTCTTCCGGCAGTAAAGGTGTAAGCAAGCTAATAAACGCTGCCAATTTGCAGAGACAAATTGAATATGCCTTAACTTATTCCCGAACCAAACGTTTCATTATAGAAGAATTGGTGGAGAAAAAAGGTTGCCAGGTGGCGGGAGATGGCTTCTCTGTAGATGGCCAACTGGTATTCAGATGTTTTGGCAATGACCATTTTGACCGGAATAATATTAATCCTTTTGTTCCAGTTGCAGCAAGTTTTCCGAACGTTATGTCCGAGCAAATTCAGGGGAAAATACATGCCCAGATCCAGCGTTTGCTTACTCTGCTTAATATGAAAACCGGGGCTTATAATTTTGATATTCTCATCGACAAGGATGAAAATGTATATCTTATGGAAATAGGACCGCGAAACGGCGGCAATTATATTCCGCAAATCATTAAATATGCAACCGGGGTTGATTTGGCAGAGTTTACCATAAAAGCTGCCCTGGGCGAAGATTGCCGTGGTATTATGATGCAAGAACCGCAAGGTTATTGGAGTTATTATGCTATACACAGCCATAAATCCGGAATTTTAAAAGATATAAAGATTGATAGTGACGTAAGAAATAAAAATATATGGGAAAGTTATCTTAATTATAAGTTAGGAGAGAAAGTTCCGGCTTTTATTGGTTCTAACAATGCTATAGGAATTCTAATTATGAAATTTACCACTATGAATGAGATGCTGGAGATGATGGATTATTCCCAAAATTGGATAAATGTCATAGTTGAGTAGGTGGGTAGATGAAAGAAACAGGGGGATGTTTTGAAACTCATGCGAAAAATGCAAGTTTAAAAGGGAAGAAATTGCTGCTGCTGGGAGGAACATCAGCCGCATCGTTTGATATTGTACAATATGCTAAAATGAATAATGTTTATACAATAGTTGTTGATTATAATGAATTTTCTCCGGCCAAACAACTTGCTGATGAAAGCTGGTTAATTAGTACAGCTGATGTTGATAAAATTATCGAGCTGGCCCAAAAAGCAGGGGTTGACGGTGTGTTTGCAGGGATTAGTGAGTTTAACCTTGAAAGAGCTATGACTGTCTGCGAACAGCTTGGCCTGCCTTTTTATGCTGCCAGAGAACAGTGGAATCTTTTGTCTAACAAGTATAGTTTCAAACAATTGTGCAGGAACAATAACATTCCAGTTCCTTATGCCCCCCGACCACCTGTGAGGGTTATTTTTCTTTGCTTCCTCG
>ENA-UOOK01004005-UOOK01004005.1-fermentation-metagenome-genome-assembly--contig:-NODE-4005-length-16200-cov-8.994673_pt1 | contig 16200 bp, 12 predicted proteins | sample MGYA00245777_ERZ724023 | MGnify/ENA primary metagenome ERZ724023 (study PRJEB28704, sample SAMN03018312) | fermentation metagenome | biome: anthropogenic terrestrial biome; feature: soil; material...
GTCTGGAATGAGCTATAGAATTATTCATCTCCGAAACCGTGAGTGTGTATTTTTTGTCATTTTTCGATTTTACACAATTTAAAGTTACTGTGAATTACTGTGAATAGTAACCTTCATCAAAATTGTAAGAATATATTGTGAAGTATGCATTGTGAATTGTCATATTTATATGGTATAATACTGTGATATTAATTTTAGAAGGGAATTGAAGATATTTGATTAGTGTTAATAATATAAGTTTAAGATATGGCTCCCAAAAGTTATTTGAAGATGTAAATCTATTATTTACTCCAGGTCACTGTTATGGTGTTATAGGCGCAAATGGAGCAGGAAAGAGTACTTTCCTTAAAATTTTATCTGGTGATATAGAGCCAAATACCGGAGATGTTTCAATTGCTGCTAACACCCGTATGTCTGTATTAAAGCAGGATCACTTCGAATATGATGACTGTCAGGTACTACAAACTGTTATAATGGGTAACAAAAGACTTTATGAGATAATGGTTGAGAAGGATGCAATTTATGCAAAGCCAGACTTTACCGACGATGATGGAATAAGGGCATCAGAGCTTGAAGCTGAATTTGCTGAAATGGATGGATGGAGTGCTGAAGCTGAAGCCTCATCATTATTACAAGGTTTAGGAATACCTACTAATCTTCATGAAAGAATCGTCTCAGAATTAGATGGTAATGAAAAGGTAAAGGTTCTGCTTGCTCAAGCTTTGTTTGGAAAACCAGGCATACTAATTCTTGATGAGCCTACGAACCATCTTGATGTAAAATCCATTAAATGGCTGCAGGGATTCCTAGGCGATTTTGATGGGACAGTTATCGTGGTATCTCATGATAGACACTTTCTCAATGAAGTTTGTACTCATATGGTTGATATTGATTTTGGCAAAATAAAAATGTATGTTGGAAACTACGACTTCTGGTATGAATCCAGCCAATTGGCTCTACAGATGATGAAGGACCAAAACAGGAAGAAAGAAGAGAAAATTAAAGATTTGCAGAATTTTATTGCAAGATTCTCTGCTAATGCTTCTAAATCTAAGCAAGCCACTTCTCGTAAGAAGCTACTTGAAAAAATCACTTTGGATGATATTCAACCATCTACAAGAAGATATCCATTTGTTGGTTTTGAAATGGAGAGAGAAGTAGGAAATGAAATCCTTACTGTTGAAGAGCTTTCCAAGACTATAGATGGTATAAAGATATTAAACAATATAAGCTTTAGAATAAACAAAAATGATAAAATAGCCTTTATAGGAAATGAAATAGCAATCACTACTTTATTTAAAATCTTAGTAGGAGAATTGGAGCCTGATAGCGGAAGCTATAAGTGGGGTCAGACAATTACGAAATCATATTTTCCTAAGGACAATTCTGAATTCTTCAACGATGTTAAATTAAATTTAGTAGATTGGCTGAGACAATACTCTGAAGAACAAAGTGAAATCTATTTAAGAGGTTTCCTTGGAAGAATGCTTTTCTCTGGTGAGGAAGCATTGAAACAAGCTAAGGTATTATCAGGAGGAGAAAAGGTAAGGTGTATGCTATCCAGAATGATGCTTAAAAATGCTAATGTTCTGATACTTGATCAGCCTACTAACCACCTTGATCTAGAATCTATTACATCTGTAAATAACGGTCTAATAAACTTTAAGTCAAATGTTCTATTTACCTCCCATGACCATCAGTTCATTCAAACTATTGCAAATAGAATCATTGATATTAAAGACGATGGCAGTTTAGTAGATAGAGCCATGACTTACGAAGAATATATAGAAAAGTATTATTAATTACAGCCGATATCTTGTGATATCGGCTTTTTCTATTTTACTTCAGTGAATTCTATTTCTAACTTCGTTTCTTTCATATTTCTGATTATTGTCAATGTAGCCTTATCACCTTGTTTATAATCATAAAGTGCCTTTTTAAGCTGTGACATATCACTTAATTCAATATTATCTATTTTTGTCAATATATCTCCACTTAGTATCCCTGCCTTATAAGCTGGTGATTCATTTTGAACCTCTAAAATCACTATACCCTTATCAGCTGATAACTTTACTCCAAGTCTGCTTTGGTATTCCTCAACTGAAACACCAGTAATCCCCATAAATACTGTCTTGTATGAACCGGTTTCAATTATTTGATCAACAATGACCTTAACAGCATTAATAGGAATTGCAAAACCTAGTCCTTCTCCTGAAGTTATCTTTGCGGTATTTATACCTATTACCTGACCTTTTCCATTTAATAAAGGTCCTCCACTGTTTCCTGGATTGATCGATGCATCTGTCTGAATCAAATTTTCGATAACTACTCTTCCATCTACGGTCACAGATCTATTTAAACCGGAAATTATCCCGGATGTTACAGTTCTCTGAAATTCAAGACCCAATGGATTCCCTATGGCTACTGCAAGTTCTCCAACTTCAAGTGAATCAGAATCTCCTAGTTCAGCAACAGGCAAGTTTGTTTTATTAACCTTTACTATTGCTAAATCCAACGCCGCATCACTCCACAATACTGTTCCATCTACTTGTTCCCCATTTTCAAACAATACCTTTAGTTCCTTTGCATTACCATCTGCAATAACGTGTGAATTAGTAAGTATGAATCCATCACTTCTTATTATGACACCTGAACCTAAACCATTGACATCTTGTGCTGAAAATGGCCATACCATTTGAGTCTCTACTGTTGTAATACCTACCACTGAACCCATAGCTTTTTTAGCTACTGCTGAAATGGTTGAAATATCACCATCATTTGGTTTAATTGTTATGGGTTGTGCATTATATTGAGTGCTTGCTTGTAAGGAATCTCCAAATAACCTTGGTCCCAAGAACAATGAAGCAAACCCACCTAATAATGAACATATCAAGGCTAATGCTATATATGAAAATGCACTGCCTCTAAAGCCTTTCTTTTTTCTTTTTGGTTTTTCATTTTGGGGTTGTTCTTGTTGTAAAACTTCTTCCTCAGCCTCAGGCTTATCCTCATTGATTAATATAAAGCCATTATTATTTTCATCCATATATATTACCTCCTTATTCAATTCATAATTCACAGTATTCAATTCACAATTCACAGTTCACAATTATTTGGGTCTAGCTTTAAGGTTTTTTGGGGTCATGAAACCCGAGATTCTTCGGTAGCAGATATTATACTGTCCATCTCAGAATGACATTACGTCATCCGAGCGTAGTCGAGGGATCTCGAGTTTTACCTCTTACTTCTTAGTTCTTAACTCTTACCTCTTCCCTATCTTTTACATTTATCTTATTACCCAATTGTGAAGAGTTTATGAATACAATATGTAATCAATATGAGAGTTTTGTTATTTATATGGGTAAAATTATGTGAAAGGAGTGATAGAATTGAAGATTGAATATATATTTCATAGTGGCTTTACAATTGAAACTAAGAAGTATTTTCTAATATTTGATTATTACAAGGGAGATATAAGCTTAAAGAATAAAAAAACTATTGTTTTTTCTACACATAGTCATACTGACCATTACAATCCAAGGATTTTTAAATGGATAGAAAAAAATTCTGATATATCATATGTATTAAGTGATGATATAAGTGTAGAACCTTCTGATAATATATATACCATGGGGACATATGAAAGTTTAAAACTTCATGACATAAATATTAAATCCTTTGGTTCTACTGACAAGGGTCTATCTTTTCTAATAGAGCTAGATGGAAAAAATATATTTTTTGCTGGTGATTTGAACTGGTGGTATTGGGATGATGATAGTGAACAGGAAAAGGTGGAGATGGAAAGAGAATTTAAGTCTGAAATTGATAAATTGAAAAAATATAAGATAGATATTGCCTTTTTCCCAGTAGATCCAAGGTTGAATGAAAATTATTATCTAGGGGGAGAGTATTTTATAAATGAATTAAAACCAAAAATATTTATTCCAATGCACTTTGGGGATAAGTATGAAGTAACTACTGATTTTATCCACAAAATGAAAGATACTCCAATACACATTGTGGAAATCACAAAAAAGAATCAAATTTTAGAAGCTTAAACTCTTTATGAGATGTATTTATGATATAATTTTATTTGAGGGTTGAATAATTATTGTGGAGTGATATCATGAAAAAAACTAACTTTGACTCAATATTAATGCAAAATATCTTGCACCATGGACATTCAGGAATTCATGTAATAGATAGAAATAGAAAAACAATTATTTACAATAAAATGATGGCTGAATTAGAAGGTTTAGATGTAGACTACGTGATGAACAAAGATATTTTAGAGATCTTTCCAACCTTAAATGAAAGAACTTCAACACTCATTAAAGTGATGGATTCAGGTGAAGCAATAATAAACAACACCCAAACCTATTTAAATTATAAGGGTCATAGTATAACAACTATAAGTACTACTCTACCATTAAAATATAATGAAGAAATAATTGGAGCTGTGGAATTAGCTCAAAATATAACTGTAATGAGAGGGCTTTCCGAAAGGTTAATGGAATTGCAGAAGGAATTGACTGTCAAAAATAGAACGAATATCAAAAATAAAATAAGGAGATATCATTTTGTTGACATCATCGGTAATAATAAGAGCCTCAAAGTAGCCAAAAAAATAGCTGAGAAAGCAAGCAATTCATCCTCCAGTGTTCTTATCTATGGCGAAACCGGTACAGGAAAGGAAATGTTTGCGCAAAGTATACATTATAATGGAGTTCGATCCGATAAAGCCTTTATTGCACAGAACTGTGCTGCAATTCCTGAATCCCTACTTGAGGGCATATTGTTCGGAACTGCAAAGGGTGGTTTTACTGGGGCTGTAGAACGTGAAGGTTTATTTGAGCAAGCAAACGGAGGAACATTGTTACTTGATGAAATCAATTCTATGGCTTTACCTCTTCAAGCTAAACTTCTTAGGGTATTGCAAGAAGGCTATATAAGGAGAATAGGCGGAACAAAGGATATCCCGGTAGACGTCAGAATAATAGCGACAACAAATGAAAACCCCCACGATTGTATTAAAGCTGGTACTTTACGGAATGACTTATACTATAGATTAAGCGTTATAAATATAGTTATCCCGCCTTTAAGGAATAGAATCGATGATATGGAAATTTTATGTGACTATTTTATAAAAAAATATAATAGAGATATGAACAAAAGTATTCAAGGAATTTCTAAGGATGTTATCGATAGATTTAAGGAATATATGTGGCCGGGTAATATAAGAGAATTGGTGAATTTTATTGAAGGGGCAATGAATTTTGCTACGTCAATTGACACAATATTGTACAAGGAACATTTTCTATCTTCTAGCTTTATTCCAGCTAAATCGTCATATTCCTCAAAATTGGAAGATAAACTGGATGAAGAATCTCTACCTATAGTATTGAGGAATATTGAAGAAGAATTAATTCAAAAAACTCTCATAAAATATAACTATAACATCACAAAGTCAGCAAAAAGGCTAGGTATAAAAAGGCAGACATTGCAACATAAATTGAAAAAAATAGACTAAAACGCAATATATTTTGCACCCAAAAGCAAAATATATTGCGTTTTTTGATAATCTTTTTATCATTTATTGCTGAAAATTAAGTAGTTTACAAAATTAAATATTTGGCATACTAATTGCAATGTATATAATATTGTAAAATTTTTAGGAGGTGTTCGCATATGAGAAATGAGAATGTAAAGGTTATCATTTGGGGTTTAGGCTCCATGGGCAAAGGTATGGCTGAATTGCTACTAACCAAAAAAGGTGTAGATATAGTAGGTGCTGTAGCAAGAGGCGAAAAAATAGGAAAGAATATGTATGAATTCTTAGGTCTTGAAAAAGGTAATAGAAAAGATGTCATAATGGGTTCATATGAAGATGTAATAACAGAAAAAGCTGCGGATGTTGTTTTAATCTGTACAGATTCTTTTACAAAAGATGTATTTGATAAGTGCAAATTCGTACTAGAAAAGAAGATAAATATTGTAACTACTGCAGAAGAAATGTCATATCCCCAAGCACAAGAACCAGAATTGGCTAAAGAATTAGATAAAATAGCTAAAGAAAATGGTGTTACAGTATTGGGAACAGGTATAAACCCAGGATTGATAATGGATTTATTAGTTATTACATTAACAGGTGCTTGTTACGATGTTGATCATATAGTTGCAAAAAGAGTTAATAACTTATCACCATTTGGACCTGCAGTAATGAGAGAACAAGGTGTAGGCCTAACTGTAGAGGATTTCAACAATAAAAATGAATCTGGAGAATTAGCAGGTCATGTTGGCTTTGCTGAATCAGTTAATATGATAACAGATGCTTTAGGATGGAAATTATCCGATGAAGTTAAATTATCAAAATCACCTATAGTATCAAATGTATATAGGAAAGCTCCTTATGCTGAAGTTCAAGCAGGAGATGTTGCAGGAGTTAATATGCTTGGAAATGGTTATGTAGATGGTGAACTAAAAATTGAAATGATACACCCACAACAAGTTGAACCACAATTAGAGGGTGTTGAAACAGGAGATTATATAACAATTAAAGGCACACCAGATATTAGCATGGCAATCAATCCAGAAGTTCCAGGTGGAATTGGTACAATAGCTATGTGTGTAAATATGATTCCTCAAGTAATCAATTCAAGACCTGGACTAAAGACAATGATTGATCTTCCTGTACCAAGAGCTATTATGGGAGATATGAGAGAACTTATAGAAGACTAAAGAAAGGATGTTGCAAAATGGACGCCAAACGTGGAGATTGGGTTCGTATTCATGAAATAGTACTAAAAGTAGGAGAAAGAGCTCCAGGAATTCCAGAGGACACTCAAAATGTACCTCTTGAAATGTGGGATAAGGGATTTCTATTAAATGAAAGTGCTAACTTCGGTGATGAAGTTGAAGTAGAAACATATATTGGAAGAAAAGTTAAAGGAACTTTAATTGAAAAAAATCCTTATTGGAAACACAATTTTGGTAAAGCAGTACCTGAAATTCTTTATATTGGAAGACAAGCTAAAGAAATATTGAGTAGAGAAGGTGAATTAAATGACTAAGGATAGAAGCTATGAATCTGTAATGGCAAGAAAAGGCGAGATTATGAAAAAGGCTGTGGGAATTGACTTTGACAAATTTGAATCAGGAAGCATAGGCTTCGATTATGAAAAAATGATGTTAGAGACTGGATATTCTATTCAAGAGATTGAAGAGATTCAAAAACACACAGGAGTCGGTAATACACCTCTTTATGAACTAAAAAATATAACTGCATTAGCACGAAAATTCGCTCCTAAAGGTAAAGGGGCAAGAATATTCTTAAAGGATGAAGCCTCCAACGCATCAGGTAGTTTTAAAGCAAGACGTGCAGCAACATCAATCTATCATGCTAAAAAACTAGGGTATAAAGGTGCAATTGCAGCTACCTCCGGAAACTATGGAGCAGCCGTAGCTTCTCAATGTTCTATGAATGGGTTAAAAGCAATTGTAGTTCAAGAGTGTTATGATTCAAGAGGTGTTGGGCAACCGGAAATAATTGAAAAAGCCAGAGCATGTGAAGCATATGGCGCTGAAGTTGTACAGCTTACTGTAGGTCCTGAATTGTTTTATTCATTCCTTTTATTGCTTGAGGACACAGGATATTTTAATGCTTCTTTATATACTCCTTTTGCTATAGCCGGAGTAGAAACACTAGGTTATGAACTAGCAATGGAATTTAGAGAAAGAGAAGGAAAAGATCCAGATGTAGTAGTTGTTACAAACGCAGGTGGTGGTAATCTTACTGGTACAGCAAGAGGCTTGTTGAAAGCAGGTGCAAAAGATACTCAAGTAATCGGAGCCAGCGTAGACTTGACAGGACTTCATATGGCTAGTGATAAACAGTTCAACAAAAAATCATTTACTACAGGTCATACCGGATTTGGAATTCCATTTTCAACATGGCCAGATAGATCTGATGTTCCTAGATCTGCAGCAAGGCCATTGAGATATTTAGATAGATATGTGACTATGAATCAAGGTACAGTATTCTATATGACAGAATTATTGGCTCAAATAGAAGGTCTAGAGAGAGGACCTGCCGGTAACACTGCATTATCTGCAGCATTTAAATTGGCTCAGGAAATGGATCAGGATCAAATAATCGTAGTTCAAGAAACAGAATACACAGGTGCTGGAAAACATATACTTCCACAATTGACTTTTGCAAAGGAAAATGGAATTGAACTTTTAATAGGAGATCCAACTGAAGAGATTCCTGGTAAGAATATTATTTTACCTAAGGATCCAAGCTATGTTAAAGTAAAAGAATTGGATGTTGACAAATTAAAATTATCATTAATTAAGCATTGTATAAGTAATTCAAATGCAACAAAGGTAAATAAAGACGATGTAGCATTTTTAATAGCTGAAACTAAATCAAATGAAAAATTTGTTAAAAAAGCACTTGAAGATTTAAATGTATCTATAGTAGAATAGGAGGTTAATAATGAGCAGACAAGACGACTTTGATATAAGAAGACAACACCTTGCTAATCTTTCCGAAGAAGAGTTGGAAGAAAGATTTTGGCAACTAGCTGAAAAGATAGTTGATCCAATTGTTGAATTAGCAGAAACACATACCTCTCCTTCTATAGAAAGAAGTGTCTTACTGAGAATGGGATTCTCAAGTATTGAAGCAAAATCAATAGTAGAAAATGCTATTGATAGAGGATTAATAGGTAAAGGTGCAGGACATATAGTATATAAATTAGCAAAATCTAAAAATATTGATTATAGAGACGCAGGATTATTATTAGTTGAAGGTAATAATTGGGATGATGTAGTTAGCTTGTTTAAGGGAGGTGCCAATTAATGGAATTAAAAAGAAACGAAAAACTAGATGTTGAAGAGATATTAAAAGACCTTGAACATTATAGACCTAGAAGAAGAGGTTGGCACTGGAGAGATGGAGCAAATGAAAAAAGAAAAATTGGTAAATTTGATTTCTATGAAACTTCAGATCCTTTAAAAAAGAGTCAACCACTACCAGCAGCAAAATACTTTGAAAATATAGATCCACAACCTTCTCCTGTTATCACAACTGAGATAGCATCCGGCAGGTTTGAGGATGATATAAGAAGAATGAGAATGGCTGCATGGCATGGTGCAGACCACCTAATGGTTATAAGAACTGCCGGGCAATCTCACTTTGATGGATTGATCGAAGGAACTCCACAAGGAGTTGGTGGTATTCCTATAACAAGAAAGCAGGTTAGAGCACAAAGAAAAGCCATAGATGCTATTGAAGATGAAGTTGGCAGACCTATAAATTATCATAGTTATGTATCAGGTGTTGCAGGTCCAGAAATAGCTGTAATGTTTGCAGAAGAAGGTGTAAATGGTGCACACCAGGACCCACAATATAATGTTCTTTACAGAAATATTAACATGGTAAGATCCTTCGTAGATGCTGCTGTTGCTAAAAAAGTAATGGCTTGGGCAGATATAGCTCAAATTGATGGTGCACATAATGCAAATGCAACTGCAAGAGAAGCTTGGAAGGTAATGCCTGAACTAATGGTTCAACATGCTATTAACTCTATATTTTCAGTTAAGGTTGGTATGAAAAAGGAAAATATTTGCCTTTCAACTGTACCACCTACAGCACCACCAGCACCATGCATGAGAATTGACTTACCTTATGCAGTCGCATTGCGAGAATTATTTAAGGAATATAAAATGCGTGCACAACAAAATACGAAATATATGGAGTCTTCTACTAGAGAAGCAACCGTAACACACGTATTAAATCTATTAATTTCAGAATTGACTAGTGCTGATATTCAATCAACTATTACTCCTGATGAAGGAAGAAATGTTCCATGGCATATTTACAATATTGAAGCTGTAGATACTGCTAAACAATCCTTTACAGGTATGGATGGACTTAAGGAAATGGTTGAAATTAAAAGAGATGGAGAATTAGGGGAAAAGGTACGTGAGCTTAAAGAAAGAGCGACTCTATTCATGGAAGAAATTCTTGAAATAGGTGGATATTTTAAAGCTGTAGAAGAAGGGTTCTTTGTTGATTCCGGATGTTACCCAGAGAGAAATGGAGACGGTATCGTTAGAAAAAGTGATGCAGGTGTAGGCGTAGGGACAGTTTATGAAAGAGAAGAAGACTATATGGCACCAGTAACAGCACACTTTGGATATAACAACATTGCACAATATGATCCAAATTTAGTTGATGATCCTGCAAAGTTAATAGGCGGAGGTACTTTTGAAGATCCTTCAAAGATTATTTATATTGATGAACTAGATGATACTGATAACGTAAATGTAAGACTTAAAGAAGTTGAAGATTTGCGAAAAACTTCAAAGATAAAACCTGAAATGGAATGGATGGGAGATGGTATTGTCCATACTGCTATGTTCCTTCCAACTGATGAAAGAACTGCAGAATTCGCAGCAATTGAAATAGGTAAAAAATTGGGTCTTGTAGATGTAGAAGTAATTCACAAAGAAATAATGCAGGAAGCCGAAGGTACAAGAGTAGAAATCAAAGGTAGAGTAGACTTCACCATTGACTTAGATAAACTTGTAATACCACCAAAACCTGAGATAATGACAGAAGATGAAATTAGAAATGACATCAAAAACAATCCAATGAAGATAGTTGCAGCTACTGTAGGAGAAGATGAACACTCCGTTGGACTTAGAGAAATAATAGACATTAAACATGGTGGTATTGAAAAGTATGGTATAGAATGTCATATACTTGGTACATCTATTCCTGTAGAAAAGCTAGTAGATGCTGCTATAGAATTAAAGGCCGATGCAATATTAGCATCAACTATCATCTCTCATGATGACATCAACTATAAAAACATGCAGAAACTAAATGAAATAGCCATAGAGAAAGGTATTAGAGACAAGGTGATTATAATATCAGGAGGTACTCAAGTTTCTAATGAATTGGCTGTTGAATCCGGAGTAGATGCTGGATTTGGTAGGGGAAGCAAAGGGCAACATGTAGCAACATTCTTAGTTAAGAAGAGACGTGAAATGAATGCTAATTAATTTACTTGTAGCTGAAATCGGTTCAACCACAACAGTAATTAATGCTTTTAACAATTTTGACTCATGCCCTGAATTTGTAGGGCAGGGTCAAGCCCCTACCACAGTTAATGAAGCGGATGTAAATATTGGACTTAGAAATGCAATAGAAGATTTAAAACAAAACTTAAATGTAGATACAATAGAGTATGATGAGCTTATATCAACATCTTCAGCAGCTGGTGGTTTGAAAATGACAGTTCATGGTCTTGTATATGATATGACAGTGAGAGCAGCAAAAGAAGCAGCATTAGGTGCTGGTGCTAATATAAAGATGATTACTTCTGGAAAACTTAGAAAATCAGATATTAGAAAAATTGTTGATATAAAGCCAAATATAATTTTGATTGCTGGTGGAGTAGATTATGGAGAAAGGGAAACTGCCCTTCATAACAGTGAAATGATTGCCGAAGCTAAAATAAAGGCTCCAGTAATTTATGCAGGAAATATTGAAAACAGAGAAGATGTAAAGGACATATTCGAGGATAAAGGGATTGAACTTTATATAGTTGATAACGTTTATCCAAGAATAGATGAATTAAATATTGAACCAACCAGAAAAATAATACAAAATGTATTTGAAAAGCATATAATTCATGCCCCAGGGATGGAAAAAATCAGAGAAATGGTTACCGGAAATATAATGCCTACCCCGGGAGCTGTTATGGAAGCCAGTAAACTTTTGTATGACGATATTGGCGATTTAATTACAGTTGATGTAGGTGGTGCAACAACGGATATACATTCTGTTACCGTTGAAAGTGAAGAAATATCCAGGATATTATTGAGCCCAGAACCTAAAGCAAAAAGGACAGTTGAGGGTGACTTAGGTGTATATGTAAATATGCATAATATAGTTGATTTAATAGGTAGAGAAGAATTATCAAAAGAACTGGACATTAGTCTAGAAATGTTGGATAATCTAATAAATAACCATAAACCAATTCCTGAATCCAATGAAGAAAAAGCCTTCGTTGAGGCTCTTACACTTCATGCAACATTAACAGCTGTAAAAAGACATTGTGGTCATATTAAACAAATTTATGGACCTGGTGGTAAAAAGACAATTGCAGAAGGAAAGGATTTAACGAAAACTCAGTATATCGTTGGTACTGGAGGAGCTTTAACCAGATTACCAAAGAGAGTAGAAATCTTAAAGCAAATATCCAGAAATTCAAATAACACAGAACTGTTACCAAATAAAGAAGCTAAAATTCTAATAGACAATGATTATATAATGGCTTCATTAGGGGTAATGTCTAAGAAGTATCCTGATATAGCTCTTAAATTATTAAAGAATAGTTTAGGTTTTAAGGAGGATTCACATGACATATCCTAGATTAATAATAGATACAAATAAGATTAAGCATAATACTGAGGTCCTTGTAAAGCTTGCTGCAGAAAATGAAATTGAAGTAGCAGGTGTTACAAAGGTATTCTGTGCTAATAAAGACATAACTAAAGCAATTATTGAGGGTGGAGTTAAATATCTGGCAGATTCAAGGATAGAAAATATGATTAAACTAAAAGAATTTGACCTCCCTAAAATATTTTTAAGATTACCAATGCTTTCACAGGTAGATAAGGTTGTAGAGTATGCAGATATATCCCTAAATTCTGAAGTTGAAGTCTTGGAATCGGTTTCAATGTCAGCTATCAAACAAGGAAAGATTCATGGCATAATTTTAATGGTAGATTTAGGAGACCTAAGAGAGGGAATTTACTATGATGAGGAGATTTTTTCAACTGTTGATAAAATAAGGAATTTAAAAGGAATTGAGCTAGTAGGTATAGGCACTAATCTGACATGTTATGGAGGAGTCATACCTGATGAAAACAACATAAAAAGACTTGTAGATATTAGTAAGGAAATAGAAAAAAGATATGGATTGAAACTTCAAATTATTTCTGGAGGAAATTCTAGTTCAATTCATCTACTTGGTAGTAAAGCACTAAATGGAGTCAATAATTTAAGGCTTGGGGAATCTTTAGTATGCGGTACTGAAACAGCTTATGGAAAAAGAATCGATGAAACTTATGACGATGCAATTGTCCTTGAAGCGGAGATTATTGAAAATAAAAAGAAACCTTCAGTACCGACTGGAAAAATTGGTATGGATGCCTTTGGCAATATTCCTGAATATGTAGATAGAGGTATTCGTAAAAGAGCAATTTGTGCCGTAGGAAAACAGGATTTAGATGATAGAAACATTATCCCATTTGACGAAAAAATAATTATAATAGGTGCCAGTTCAGACCATTTAATTATCGATGTAACAGATTGTGAAACAAACTATCAAGTTGGAGATATAATAAAGTTTAAACTAAAATATAGTAGCATATTAAAAACCATGACAAGCGCTTATGTTGATAAAAAAATAATCTAGTAGAATTTATTTTGTATCACATTAGGAGGAGATGGGTATATATGTATAAAAAAAATTATGATCTTGCAGTTAAATTACGCCATGAACTACATGCACATCCAGAGCTTTCAAATCAAGAAGTTTGGACAAAACAACACTTAATTGATTTCTTAAAAGAACATACAAAACTTGAAATAGTGGACAGAGGATCTTGGTTTTATGCTGTATACAAAGCCAAAAATGGAAAGGAAAATATAGCTTTCAGAGCTGATTTCGACGCTCTTCCTATAAATGAAAATCTTGATATTCCATATAATTCGAAGGTAAGTGGAGTATCGCATAAGTGTGGTCATGACGGACATGCAGCTACTCTTGCGGGTTTAGCGTTAGAAATAGACCAAAAGGGAACAAATAAAAATGTCTTCTTTCTGTTTCAGCATGCTGAGGAAACAGGAGACGGCGCAAAAGAAGCTGCAGTATTCATTAAAGAGAATGATATTGATGAAATATTTGCATATCACAATATGAATATTGGACCTTTTAAGTCTGTAAACGTTAAAGATGGAACTATTAATTGTGCTTCAAAAGGTATGGTTATCCATATGGAAGGGACACCTTCGCATGCCAGTGAACCGGAGAATGGGAAAAATCCATCCTTTGCCATAGCAAAAATAATTGATTCTATTCCAGAGCTAACAGCCGAAGGAAAAAATAAGGGCATAGTATTATGCACCATTGTTCAAGTAGACATAGGAGAAAGGGCATTTGGAGTAAATGCAGGCAAAGGAGATCTTTTATTGACCATTCGGGCTTTATATGAGGATGAAATGATGTCATTGCAAAAAAATCTTGAAGATATAGCTAAGTCTCAGGCTGAAAAATACGGATTAAAGGTCAGCTTTGAATATTATGATGAGTTTCCTGAAACTGCAAATCATAAGGAAAGTTCCGATAAGATAAGAAAAGTTGCAAAAGATAAAGGATTTGAATTAATTGAAATGAAGGAAGCGCTTCGTGGATCTGATGATTTCGGATGCTTTTTAAAAGAAACAAAGGGTGCCTACTGCTATTTAGGAAATGGTAGTGACCATCCTAATGTCCATACTTTTGAATATGATTTTCGTGATGAATTAATAGAAGTTGCCGTTGATCTTTTTATGGGCATAATTGAATTAGAATAAAAATTCATTAACATTATATCGATTAAATAAGGAGAATATGATGATTAAAGATAAAGAATATATGAAGAATCTAATTGAAGAAAATCTTCTAGCTTTTGTAGGGACCAGAAGTGATACAAATTCTATAAAAGAACATAATATTGAAACATTTTTTGAAAATTATTTTTCAAAGGTAGATTATTTTAAGAAACACCCTGAATATTGCGGCTTGTTTGATATCCCAGGAGATTATCTAGATAGAAAGGTCTCTTGGTGTCTACTAAAGGGTCAAGGTGACGATACTATTGTATTTATTCATCATCATGACATTGTAGAAACAAAGGATTATGGCGTATTAGAAGAATTGAGCCTAAAGCCATATGAATTGATGGAAGCCTTCAAACAAAATAAAATGGAATTGCCAAAACAGGCATATGATGATTTAATGAGTGATAAATGGATATTTGGGCGTGGCTGCAGCGATATGAAAGGCGGTGGTTCAATTCAACTGTCACTTATCGAAGAGTATAGCAAAGATGAAGATTTTAAGGGAAATATTGTCCTAATTTCAGTACCTGATGAAGAAAATTTATCAGCTGGTATGAGAGGAGCAACTTATCTATTAAAAGAATTAAAAGATAAATATAATCTAAACTATAAGTTAATGCTCAATTCAGAACCACATGAGAGAGGTAACGATTTAAAACCTACAATTTATGATGGCTCCATAGGTAAGATTATGCCAGTTGTATATGTACGTGGTAAGCTTGCACACGTTGGTCAGGTATATTTAGGATTAAATCCAATAAATTTATTATCTGAGATTATAAGAAGAACTGAACTTAATCCTAATTTTATAGAAAAAGTCGGGACTACTACAAATCCACCTCCAACTTGGCTATATCATAAAGATAGAAAACAAGTTTATGATGTATCATTGCCTATTGCTTCGACAGGTTACATGAGCATATTGCCGTTGAAGAGATCGCCAATGTCAATAATGGATGAAATAAAAGAAATTTGTAATGATGCATTTATCCAGGTTATAAATGATATGAATGAAAGCTATAAGGCTTATAATCAGATAGCTGGAACTGAATATGATAAGCTTCCATGGGAAATAAGTGTAAAATTCTATTCAGAATTATATGCAGAAGCTTTAAGGGATTCAGGCAATGAATTTGAAATTGCATATTCCAATCTAATGGATGATATTAAAGATAAGTTTAATTCTAACAAAATATCTACTATAGATGCTGCAAATGCAATCATTGAAAAAACCTTAGAGTTTGTAAGAGATAAAAATCCATGTGTTGTTTTAGCAATGACTCCACCATATTATCCAAGTACAAATAATAGTTTATTAGGTGAAAAGTCAGAAGAAATCAATGAAACTATTGAAAAGTTAAAACAATATGCAAAGAAAAACTTTAATGAAGAATATACAGTACAAAATTATTTTACGGGTATATCAGATTTAAGTTATGCAATGTTTGTTTCCGACCAAGAGGATATTGATTATATATCTAACAATATGTTAATGTGGAACGATATTTATTATATTC
>ENA-UOOK01004006-UOOK01004006.1-fermentation-metagenome-genome-assembly--contig:-NODE-4006-length-16194-cov-9.877997_pt1 | contig 16194 bp, 14 predicted proteins | sample MGYA00245777_ERZ724023 | MGnify/ENA primary metagenome ERZ724023 (study PRJEB28704, sample SAMN03018312) | fermentation metagenome | biome: anthropogenic terrestrial biome; feature: soil; material...
TAGAGCAAAAACGCAACAGGCTGATTGATATGCGTTTGGAAGAAGTAATAGATAAGGCAACCTATGAAATGAAATATGGTGAGATAGAATCAACCTTAGAAGAACTATCAAGTGAAAAAGAGCAGTTGGAGAAGTCTTCTAAAGAAGAAATTGATTTAGAAAAAAGAATTGAACACTTCAGAAAGGTGCTTGAGAAGAATGAAGTTTTAACAGATTATGATCGCTGTGTATTTGAAAGTATTGTAGAGAAAGTTATTGTTGGTGAGATTGATGAGGACGGGAATGTTAATCCATATAAGCTAATTTTTGTTTACAAGACTGATTATTCTAATACTGTTCAGAGTAAAATGCACAAGCAAGCTAATAGAAAGAGAACTCAAAATGATGTAAAAGATTTGCCTTCCTATTCCTCAACCGACACATTGCGATTGCAGCAGCTGCAGGAGCTATTGGTACTCCTAACCCTTGAGCAACCCCCATAAGGGCAATACCAACACTGCCAATGATAGCCCAAGCTGATCCAGTTGCTATGCCCAAGACAAGAGTTATTAAAAAAGATACGACTAGATATAAACCGGGACTAATAAGTTTTAAGCCATAGTATATTAACATTGGAGTTGTTCCACCTATAGTCCAAGATGAGCCGATTATTCCTACCATAAGTAGTATTAGTACGGCTCCCATCCCAACTTTAAACACATTAAGAATTTCATCAAGTATTTCATCCCATTGAATTTTAAGTACCAATAATCCATATGTTGCCGCTAATACCGCTACGCTTAGAACAGATATACCAGTTCCTAGTTTTAAGTATATAGCATTGAAAATGATAACTGCAATAATCGCGATTAGTATGATTAATGCTTCTGCAAATTTAACTGGCCTTTCAGACTTTTCTTTCTTTTTCATTTAATTACATCTCCTTTAATAGTATTTGTAAAAAAAATTATGATTAAGGTGTCAAAAGCAATCAATATATATAATATTTGCACCTTGAAAACTTAACACAAAAACTCGAATAAGGCTTGGAAAACACAAGATTTTATGGTATACTTAATGTATAAAATACAACTAAAAGAGGTGCAAGGTACATAAAATTAATTTATTGAATTAAATGTGTCTTTACACACCTCTAATAATATTATAATTTGATTAAGATAATAGGCTTAAACATTATTTCTTTTTTTGCAAAAAACACATCTGTATACCAAAGCATATTATTATAAATATCTTAGGTTTCTGAATAATCCCATCATTGTACTAGTCGCAATAGAGTAGTCTAAATAGCAATAATCCCTTTTTGTTTTTTCATCTATTTCTTTTGGACTATTTGGACTTTCCAGATGATTAGCAGCTTCTTCAAGTCTTAATATGTCTTTTGTTACAATATCCTTACAATGATTTTCTTGTAAAAGAACTGTATGGTAGGGGTTATATCTAGAGATATAACCCGCTAATGGATCAGCTGCTAACCGCCATCCGCATAAGATCAAATCTCTGGAAAAGCGTAATACTTTTGGGGAACTACAACTCAAGAAAGTTGTATCATAGCCTCTTTCAACAGAATATTTATTTACACTATAATTATTTGTAATAATCTTTACTTTCATAAATATACTCCCGTCACCATAATTTAAAATCTCGCTATTCTATAGAGAAAATAGTTCCCTTATCGATGTTAGTACTTAATGCTTTAAGTGCAGTTTTTACCATTTTTTTGCGCAGTTTCTTTTCTTCTTCTAATGATAGTATTGGATTTCCCATAACATAAGGTATAGAAATCCCCGGCACTATTCTATTAGCCCCAACTGCTTCTGAAATAGGAGTAACTGTACAAATATGAACCGTGGGAATTCCAGCAGCATCAATTCTTTTTGCTATCGTTGCACCGCAACGAGTGCATGTTCCTCAAGTAGATGTTAAAATCACACCATCTACATTTGCTTCAATAAATTGTTTAGCTATTTCATCCCCAAATCCACTAGCAGTATCTGTAGACATTGCATTTCCTGTAGTAACAAAAAAATAATTATATAATTGCCCAAATGCTCCTTCTCCTTCTAGTTCAACTAAAGCATCGATTGGAAGCACACGGTTTCCGTCTTCATTTACATAAATTGGATCATATCCTCCGTGAATCGTTTCAACATTAGGAATTCTTAATCCTCCAAAATCATCAAATGAATACTTTCTATATTTAGTTGCAAAACCAGCTTCAATAGCATCAGGATTTCCTTTAGGAACTAATCCGCCTGTTGTCATTACAGCTATTTTTGCTTTGCTTATATCTTTGATGCCAGGGCTAGGATTAACTTTTTCAAATTTTGGCATTGGAAGTTCCGTTGTAAAAGGTCTCCCGTTAACCTTGTCTAACATCATATTTACACATCGTTGAGCACCTGTATGCTGAGAAAAGATACTCTTACGAATTCCTCGTTGAATATATCCATCAGTTTCTGGATTATCAATTTCTTCGCCACTCGCTAATCTCTTTACAAACTCAGACATTTTTATTATAGCATCTTTCATGCCACGAGCGGAATCAGCAGTTGGAATTATATAAGCATATCTTCTATACATCGACACGCCTGGATTATCATAATACATTCCTGTTATTGCTTCAATTCCAAAATTTTGATTTGCAACTTTACATACATTCCCACATGCTACTCCATATCTTCCAGCATTAAATGCAGGTCCAGCTATCACAAAGTCCGCCCTATACTTTTTTAAGATTTTTGCTATTTCTTCATTAACAATATCCATATTTTCTACAAAATAATTATCTCCGCAAATAATAGTAGCTACGATCTCTGCATCAGGGGCTATTTCGCTTTCAAACATCATACCTGGTCCTACTACACTTTCCCGTACCTCTAAAGGATAATCCGCCGCACTTTCTGCTCCAACCTGCCCAAAAAACTGATTGATATAGTGTACAATACGCATAAATCTTTCTCCTTTCAATTTAATATAATTTAGTTGTTAATTTAGTCATTCCCATTTCGTTATGGGCACCCATAATTACTGCTACACTTGCATAGATACTTCCATCATTTTTAAGACTGTCTTCTGATCCCCCCGAAAGTAATGCAATTTGTTCAGGATGGCCAATGACCTTTTCCATCTTAGGAAGTAAGACTTTCTCGAGAACATATCCAACATCTATAACGGCATCCGCTTCTGTAGTTACGTCTGCTACTGGCTCTTCTCCTCCATTGGGTGCAGTTATCATTACGGTCTTGATACCTTTTTGCTCTGCCATTCTACAAATCATCATTAAATCTGCATCTGGATTTCCTCCACCTTCTTCAGGAATTAAAATTGCATCTAATCCCATTAACCTAGAAATATTTACTGCAGATGTACAGCACCTCTCTTTATCTGCTAACCCAGGATAAACAGGTGTTATAATGACACCTTTGAAATCCAAATCCACTCCATGTCGAGCATATAATTCTTTAATTAATGGATTGTTTTGATGATCATAAGTTGTGTGTTTATCAGAGGCCACAACACAATTTCCACTAACCAAAGCACTATCTAAAATCTCATTTGGATGTACTAAAGTAGGATGTAATCGTTTTGCATCAACTCCGTATAAATAATTGTCATGTAATAGGCCTTGTGCCATTATTAGATATACTATAGCTACCTTTGGCAAATCCTCAACCAGCTCTAATTTATAAGATTCAATATCATCAGCCGGGGTATTTTTTGTTGATAAAGAAAGATAATGCGCTGCCTTCAATCCTGCAATACGCATCGCTTCTTCGTGTTTTGCCGGAGAAGTTCCCTCTATAACTTCTCCTATAATTACTACATTATTAAGTTTAGAAAAGTAACAGTATTCTGCTCCTATACCACTCATGTCAATAATTCCTTCTTGAAATCCTACTATTTTACCTGTTGTAACAACTCCGCAACCTCGTAGGGTTTTTGTTTTTCCTTCACCTGTACCTTGAATACTATCTAAAAAGCCAGGAAATGACCCTCCGCTACCTGTTATTTTAATTCTAGGCTCAATAACATCCTTTACAGGAATAATCCTTACAGATTCACCTGGTCTGGCTAATTCTACATTTAATGATTCAAATATTGGATTTGCTATAAAATCTAACAACTCTACTTTATTTATAGTTAAAATACCATTATTTATTTCCGTATGATTGCCAAACTTAACATCAATAATATTTATTATTTCCATGTCTAAATTCATATGTCTCATTTTTTTAATCCTCCTTCGTAAATCTAGTAACTAATCTGTAATTATTTATTCTTGTTAAAAAAGTGCTTACTCTTCCTTCCGATCATTTAACTTTAGAGATTTCTCCGTATAAGCAAAAATAATTACAAGAGATATAAATCTCCTCCTTTTATTTTCTTAATACGAAAACAGTATATTTGCTAAATGATTATTAACAAATTTGGCTTCACCTCCTATTGTAAGTTGCTAAAATTTTTTAATAGTTAGATCCATTCCTATAAATTTATTATATCAAAGATATATTTTTTTGCAAACAATATAGTTTATTATTTTGTATACAATATAGTTACAAAAACTTAATACAAAATTTAAATCTGATAATGTATTGTGTTATTGCTTGTTTTAACTCTTAGAAGTTTAAATCAGGAAAAAGCGCAAATAAGGTCGATTATTCTAAATCATAAATTTTAAATTTCAAGCATTTAAAAAGCTGTTGCACATTTCGCAACAGCTTTTATTCTTTTTGGTAGTATTATCTCAATAGATGTAAAATACAATATTATCACACTATACCATTCAAATTCAGACGGTCTAAAGTTATTTGATTATGTATTATGATTGCTTCAATACATGTATTTACATTTTTTGATTTAAGCGCATCTAAAATATTATAGTGCGCTTTTATTGCTTCTGATTCATCAGTTACTATAGGCATAAATGGATCATAAAAGATTAAATAAACATTACTTTTTTCAATTAGTTCACTTATAAACTTCTCGTAATACTTATTTTTTGAAGCTCTTGCTATTGTCATATGAAACTTCTCATTAAATGAAATAAAATTATATAATTCTTTTTTTCTGTGCACTTCAATTGTATTATTTATTAGTTCCTCAAGTATAATTAAATCCTGATCAGTCATATTTATACATGCTTTTTCTATAGCAGCTGCCTCAAGAGTTTTTTTACATTCATACACTGAAATTACCTCTTCAAGTGTTGCGTTTGCTACAAAAGCTCCTCGATTAGGTATTAAATCTACAATACCTTCATAGTTTAGTTTTTTAAGTGCATGCCTTATAGGAGTTCTGCTAATTCCAGTTTCGTCAACTAGTTGAGCCTCGACAATTTGACATTTAGGAAACAGCTCCCTTTTTGCAATCTTATCTTTTATTAAGTAATAAATATATTCTTCTGGCTTTAATACATCTTTTTCCAATTCATTATCACACCCAATTCATTTTTATTTAGAATAATACTATTTTCTTAGAATATCCCTAAGTTTATTATATCATATGTATTCTGTTTTGGATACTATTTTGTATTATTATCCTATAAATAAATTCACGAAAAAAAGATATTATATAACGTCATTCACAGATTTAAAAAGTTGCAAGAGTTTCGTTATCACCGATTTGTAAGAATTAAAAATGAAAGAGCAATTTTACTAAACACATATATTGAAAACTCCTCAAAAAGTAAGCTTTGTATTAATATCTAATTTGGTGTATATGGTTATCGACCATTGCTGCAAGAAGATGGTTTACAGTGCCAATAGCATGAAAATCTATAGCATGAAAATCTTCCGTAAAATGCAGGTTCATCTTCCATGGGAACAACCTAGGCATATCCTCCTCCCGTTGCTCCTACTTTTACTCCAAAAGCGAGACCCAAGGAAGGCTCACGAAGGAAAATTATTGTTTTCTTTCCAAGCTTATGCTTATTCAGCTGCAAGCATTTCACAAGCTTTCACAGCCTGTTCCAGCAGTATTGTTGTTGTAATAGTTCCAACTCCGCCGGTTGGAGGTGATAACGCTTTTACTTTGCCAAATGTATTATCGTAATCTACGTCTCCGCAAATTTTACCGTTTCCATCATCATTTACTCCAACATCAATTACAATTGATGATTTAGTGAAATACTCTTCACCCATAAATTTTGCTTTTCCGATTGCTGCAACAACTACATCTGCCTTTGAAGTTATGGAGCTCATATTTTTAGTTTTAGAATGGCAGATTGTTACTGTTGCGTTTTCTTTTAACAAAAGCATGGCTAAAGGTTTCCCAACAACTTGACTTCTGCCTGCTACCACAACATTAGAGCCTTGTAAAGGTATGTCATAATATTTTAGCATTTCAATTACTGCCTTAGGTGTACAAGGTGAAAAACCACTGTCATCACCCTCAAATATCTTTTCTAAGTTTACAGGTGTCATGCCGTCAATGTCTTTTTTGGGGTTTATTTTTTCTAAAATTTCCTTTTGGTTTAAATGCTCAGGCAATGGTCTGAACATCATTATTCCGTGAATATTTTCATCATCATTGGCATCTTCAATAATCTTAATCAATTCTCCCATTGAAACATTCTTTGGAAGCTCCTTAACTCTGCCTTCGATACCAAGAAGTGAGCAGTTTTTCAATATACTTCTTTCATAAAAAACATCATCTTCTTTATTTCCCACCCTAATGATGAGTATTGTCGGCACAATGTTCCTTTCTTTCAGCTCTGCAACTCTTGCTTTGATGTTCCCCCTCAAATGTTCAACCACAGGTTTTCCTGTTAATTTTACAGTTTCTACAGGCATATTCTCCTCCTTTACCTCTTACACAATTTTTACTGATTTAATATTGTTACCACCTTTTGATATACTTCATCAGCAATTTTTTCTCCCGTATTAACAATCTTTTCTGCTTTTTCCTTTTGTATTTTTACATAATTTTCATCATCAATTGAATTTAAATTAATTAAAACATTGAGATATGCGCTGTTCAATGCAGCTTTTAAAAACTGTACCCCTACACCAACATCACTTATTATATTTTTTGACGAAATATCCGCTATTTCCTCGTGAAGCAATATAGCATCATATGAGAATTCTATCGTTTCCATAGGTGCTGAACATGCGTCTATCAAACATTTTTGCAGTGTTTCATTTTTTAATGCTTTTTCTTCTTCAGTACTTGAAGGCATTACATATGCTCTTGATAATGGCTCAAAATATTCTGCATCCTTATCTATCAAGTCTATGAGCTTGCCCCTTAATATTTCTCCCCTGTTTATCAGCTCTTCGTGCTTATGTTTAATATCAATGAATTTTTTCTTCCCGTAAGAGAAATTTGCAACCATTGTATTCAAGGCCGCTCCTAATGCTGCAACCATAGCTGCGGCACCTCCTCCGCCGGGAACAGGTTTTTTGGATGCTAATTCCTTTGCAAAATCTCTGCATGATAACTCAGTTAACATTATAATCTCACCTTACCTTATATTTCTATTTTAATCTTTAAAATATACTATATTGTATATGAATGGTATTAATAATCCTCCGCCTATATAATTCCCTATAGCTGCAGGTATTAAGCTTTTAATAGTCATATTTACAATATTTATTGACGAATCAAGCAATGATGCCATTGGAAGATAAAACATATTTGCAACCACATGTTCATATCCGCACAGTACAAAAAGCATAACCGGAAACCAGCATCCCAAAATTTTCCCTGTTGTATCCTTTGATGTAATTGAAAACCATACTGCTAAAGATACCAATATATTGCATAAAATTCCTTTGCTTACAACTTGCATAAACGGCAAGGATAATTTAGCTTCAGCAATTTGAATTATCCTTTCCGCCATCACCGGATTATTGTATATTCCCCCCAAATACAATAACCCCGCTGTTAAAGCTCCCCCTATAAAATTGCCGGCCAAAACCTGCAATAAGGTGCTTGCATAGTTTGAGGCTTTAATCTCCTTTTGTAAAAGAGCAAATGTCATCAAACAATTACCTGTAAATAATTCCCCGCCCACTAAAACAATGAGCATCAATCCTACCGGAAAGACTGCAGCTCTTATGAATGTATTGTCAAATGTCACAATAAAACCTTGTGCCCCTAATGCTATATACATACCTGCCATAATACTCATCAATAAGCGCTTTTGAACAGTCATTGCAACTTTATTCTGTGCTGCTTTTATAAGGGCTTCGGCAGTTTCTTTTGGTGTTAAAGATATTGAACTCAACTTGATTTCCCCTTCGTTTAATGTCCTCTTAGAATAAACCTTTTATTTTTCCATCAAAATCAACATCTATCTTTTCTGCTGCAGGTACTTTCGGAAGCCCGGGCATTTTCATTATTTCTCCCGTAAGTGCAACAATAAACCCTGCTCCGGCTGATATTGTAATATCTCTGATTGTGATTTTAAATCCTGTAGGTCTTCCCAAGACTTTAGGATCGTCTGTCAGTGAATACTGAGTTTTAGCCATGCATATTGGAAGAGCTCCGAGTCCAAGCTTTTCTAAATTTTCTATTTCCTTATCTGCCTTCTTTGAATAGTCAACTGATTCGGCTCCGTAAATCTTTATAGAAATAGCTTCTATTTTTTCTTTTATGGACATATCAACTGTATATGGAAATTCCATGCTGCTTTCTTTTTCGGTAAGCCTTAATACTTCTTCTGCTAATTCTATTCCTCCTGCTCCGCCTTTTGCCCAAACCTCTGACAAAGCAACATTAACTCCAAGTTCATTACATCTTTCTTTTATAAGGTTTAACTCTGCTTCCGTATCCGTGGGGAATTTGTTTATTGCAACAACAGCAGGTATTTTAAACTTCTGTGTAACATTCTCTACATGCTTTAACAAATTAGGAAGTCCCTTATCTAATGCTTCCAAGTTCTCTTTTCCTAAATCCGCCTTTATTACTTCTCCATGGTGTTTCAATGCTCTAACCGATGCCACAATAACAACTGCACTTGGTCTCAGCCCCGTTTTTCTGCATTTTATATCTATAAATTTTTCAGCACCTAAATCTGCCCCAAAACCTGCTTCAGTAACTGTATAATCCGCTATTTTACTTGCCATTTTCGTTGCTATGACACTATTGCAGCCATGTGCTATGTTAGCAAAAGGTCCTCCGTGGATAAATGCAGGTGTTCCTTCCAATGTTTGCACTAAATTTGGTTTTAATGCTTCTTTTAAAAGTGCAGCCATTGCACCTTCTGCTTTTAATTGACCTGCGGTTACAGGAGCTCCTTCCCTTGTATATGCAACTATTATTTTTGAAAGATTTTCTTTTAATTCTATAATGTCATTGGATAAACAAAATGCTGCCATTACTTCTGATGCAACTGTAATATCAAATCCGTCTTCTCTCACTACCCCTTCAGTTCTTCCCCCAAGGCCGTCTACTATGTGTCTTAATTGTCTGTCATTCATGTCAACGCATCTTCTCCAAACTATCCGCCTTGTATCTATCTTTAGCTCATTGCCTTGATGAATGTGATTATCTAACATTGCAGCCAATAGATTGTTTGCTGCTCCTATTGCATGGAAATCTCCTGTAAAGTGCAGATTTATATCTTCCATGGGTACAACCTGAGCGTATCCCCCTCCTGCTGCCCCGCCTTTTACACCAAAAACAGGACCTAGAGAAGGTTCGCGAAGTGCAATTATGGTATTCTTGCCAAGCTTGGATAATGCATCTCCTAATCCTATTGTCGTTGTTGTTTTACCTTCACCTGCAGGTGTGGGGGTTATTGCTGTGACCAATATTAACTTAGCGTCTTCATTGTCCTTTAATTCATTATGTAAATATCTGTAATCAATTTTAGCCTTATATTTGCCGTAGTTTTCTACATATTGGTCAGGTATTCCCATTTTTCCCGCAATATTATTTATTGCTTCGATTTTTGTTTGTTGTGCAATTTCAATATCGCTTAAAATTTTTTCTGTCATTATTTTTTATTCTCCTTTTAATTATATTGTCTGTTTTAAAATAAATATAAATAAGCACTTTACTTATTATTACAAATTATATAGTAATTATATTTTTTAGTCAATTAAATTTAGGGGCTTTCGTATTTTTATCCTGAAGGCTGAATAAAATTGTTAAAAAATAAACTAATTAATTTTCTGAATTTTTATTCTTTTGCTACTGATTCTATCACTAAGCCATTTTGTTTCATTAATAAAAGAGTTGATTATTAGAACAGTATTTGGGTATAATGGAATAATGAATAATCAAATAAATTATTCTTAATTTTTACTATATTAAATTGTTGACTTTTAAATACTATTTTAATATAGTATACATAAAAACTTGAAAGGAGTGATATAGTGACAGCAAAAAAGACACCGCTTTATGATGAACACGTTAAGTTGGGCGGTAACGTTGTTGACTATGCAGGCTGGTTACTTCCGGTACAATATACCGGATTAATACCGGAGCATGAAGCTGTTAGAAATGCAGTAGGAATTTTTGATGTATCTCATATGGGAGAAATCACAGTAAGAGGTAAGGATGCAGTAGCTTTTGTTGATTATCTTATGACTAATGACATAACAAAAATTGTTGATAATCAAATAATCTACACATTCATGTGTTATCCCGATGGAGGAGTTGTTGATGACTTATTGGTATACAGATATGATAACGATTACCTTTATCTTGTAGTTAATGCTTCAAATTCTGATAAGGATTATGCTTGGATGCTTGAGCAGAAGGGAAACTTCGATGTAAAAATTGAAAATATTTCCGATTCAGTAGGTGAAATTGCTATACAAGGACCAATGGCACAAAAAACCCTTCAAAAATTAACTGATTTTGACCTTAATAAGGTAGGGTTCTTCTATCTTCAAAGAGATGTAATAATTGATGGAGTAAACTGTATGATATCGAGAACAGGATATACAGGAGAAGATGGATTTGAAGTTTATGCAGACAATGAAGGTATAGTGAAAGTTTGGAACTCAGTTCTTGAAGCCGGCAAGGAGTTCGGCATACTTCCTGCAGGATTAGGATGCAGAGATACCTTAAGATTCGAAGCTTCTCTTCCTCTTTACGGACACGAAATAAGTGAAGAAATCAATCCCCTTGAAGGCGGATTTAAGTACTTTGTAAAGCTTGATAAAGCCGGTGACTTCATTGGCAAGGAAGAGCTTAACAAACAATGGTCAGAAGGCTTGAAGAGAAAATTAGCCGGATTTGAGCTTATTGGAAGAGGAATTGCAAGAGAAGGAATGGAGATCCAAAAAGACGGAGTTGCCATAGGACATGTAACAACAGGATACATGAGTCCGACCCTAAAAAAGACAATCGGCAATGCTCTATTAGCTTCTGAATTTACGGATATTGGTACAGAACTTGACGTAATAATCAGAAACAAGACTGTAAAAGCTAAGGTAATAAGCAAGAGATTTCTAAAGAGGAAATAAAAAGCTGTAAAAACAAATTATAAAGGAGGTTTTAAAATGAAAGTTTTAAAAGGATTATATTATTCAAATGACCATGAATGGGTTAAGGTTGAGGGAGACGAAGCATTCGTAGGTATTACCGATTTCGCACAAGAGCATTTAGGAGATATAGTTTATGTTGAGCTTCCTGAAATTGATGACGAATTCGCAAAAGAAGACTCCTTCTCAGTTGTTGAGTCTGTAAAGGCTGCATCAGATGTTTATCTTCCGGTCAGCGGTAAAGTAATAGCCGTTAACGAAGCATTAGAAGATGATCCGGCTTTATTAAATACTGACGCATATGAAAACTGGATAGTTAAAATAGCATTAAATGATAAAGCGGAATTAGATGAATTGATGACTAGTGAGGAATATGAAAAATTCTTAGAAGAGGAGGCTTAATATGTATCCATACATACCAAATACTCCTCAGGATGAACAAGAAATGTTAAAAGCAATCGAGCTTAATTCTATGGAGCAATTGTTTGAAGACATATCAGAACAGGTTCATTTGACAAAACCATTAAATATTCCTGATTCAAAGAGCGAATTGGAAGTAAGCAGCTATCTTAAGGACTTAGCTGATAAAAACCGCTCAGTCAGCGAATTGGCATGCTTTTTAGGTGCAGGCGCATATGATCACTATATTCCATCAGTGATAAATGCAATTACATCAAGGAGCGAGTTTTATACTTCTTATACACCTTATCAGCCGGAAATAAGTCAAGGTACTTTACAGTATATTTTTGAATATCAAACATTAATCAGCAACCTGACAGGTATGGATTTAGCAAATGCTTCCCTTTATGACGGCGGTACTGCTATAGCAGAAGCTGCGTTAATGGCATGCTCTTATTCAAGAAAAGATGAGATTATAGTTTCCGCAGGTGTAAATCCTGAGTCAAGACAAATACTTAAAACATATGCACATGCACAAAATTTAATTGTAACTGAAGTTGAAACAAAGGATGGAGTAACTGATGCTGAAAAGCTTAAATCACTTGTAAGCGATAAAACAGCAGCTGTTATTGTACAAAATCCTAACTTCTTCGGTGTTATTGAAGATTTAAAAGATTTAGCAGAAATAACTCATAAGGTTAGGAAGGCAAGCTTTGTAGCGTCAGTGGAGCCTATATCCTTGGCACTGCTTAAGAAACCCGGCGAATTGGACGTGGATATAGTTGTCGGCGAAGCACAGCCTTTTGGAATGCCTCTGCAATTTGGCGGACCTTATTTAGGTTTCATTGCAGTTAAGAAAGATTATATGAGAAAGCTTCCCGGCAGAATTGTCGGAGAAACCACTGATTTAGATGGCAAAAGGTCTTTTGTATTAACACTGTCGGCCAGAGAGCAGCATATACGAAGAGAAAAAGCCACTTCCAATATATGCTCAAACCAAGGACTAAATGCATTAGCAGCATCTGTTTATATGGTGACTATGGGCAAGGAAGGTTTAAAGGAAGTTGCTGAGCAATGTGTTCAAAAAGCTCACTATGCTTTCAATGAGCTGACTAAATCAGGCAAGTATAAACCACTGTTTGACAAGCCGTTCTTTATGGAATTTGCTTTAACTTCTGAAGCCGGCGTTGATGAAATCAACAAAGCTCTGTTAGAAGAAAAAATAATAGGCGGATACGACCTTGGCAATTATTATCCTCAATACAAGAAAGCTTCTCTATATGCAGTTACTGAAAAGAGAACCAAAGAAGAGATTGATAAATTAACAAGAGTATTGGAGGAGGTTAAATAATGAAAGAATATAATAAACTAATATTTGAATTATCAAAACCGGGTAGAAAAGCATACAGCCTTCCAGCTCTTGATGTTGAAGAGAAAGCATTAGACAGTCTTATACCGACTGAATTTCTGACTGATAAGGAGCTTAATTTTCCGGAGGTAAGTGAAGTTGATGTTATAAGACATTATACAAATCTTTCAGATAAGAACTATGGATTGGATAAAGGCTTTTATCCGTTAGGCTCTTGTACAATGAAGTACAATCCTAAGATAAATGAAGATGTTGCAAAGTATGACGGCTTTGCAAATGTTCATCCGCTTCAATCGGAAAGTACTGTTCAAGGCTCATTGCAAGTAATGTATGAACTTGAAAAGTCTCTGTGTGAAATAGCCGGAATGGATAAATTCACGCTGCATCCTGCAGCCGGAGCCCATGGCGAGATTACAGGCATCATGTTAATCAAGGCTTATCATGATAAGAACAAAGACACTAAAAGAAACAAGATAATCGTTCCTGATTCAGCTCATGGCACTAACCCTGCAACAGCTGCAATGGCCGGCTATTCAATAGTAGAAATTAAATCAACCGAAAATGGTCTTGTAGACCTTGAAGCACTCAAAGCGGCAGTCGGTGAAGATACAGCAGGATTAATGCTTACAAATCCTAACACATTAGGTCTTTATGACAGAGGAGTAAAGGAAATATCAAGAATCGTTCATGAAGCCGGCGGACTTCTTTACTATGATGGAGCTAATATGAATGCTATCATGGGTCATGCAAGACCGGGCGACATGGGATTTGACGCAGTTCACTACAATCTCCACAAAACATTCGCAACACCTCATGGCGGAGGTGGACCAGGTTCAGGACCGGTCGGATGTAAGGACATATTAGCTGAATTCTTGCCGGTGCCTTTGGTAGCTAAAAGAGACGATGGCACATACTTCTTGGATTATGATGTACCTGATTCAATAGGCAAGGTTAAGAACTTCTACGGACACTTTGGAGTATTCCTAAAAGCATATACCTACATACTAATGATGGGTAATGACGGACTTAAAAAAGCATCGGAAATGGCAGTGCTAAATACCAACTATATTAAGGAAAAGCTTAAAGATTACTACTACCTGCCAATAGATACTTTAGCCAAACACGAAGTTGTATTCGGCGGATTAAAGGATACTTCCGGCGGAGTTTCAACATTGGATATAGCCAAGAGACTGTTAGACTATGGATATCATCCGCCTACAATTTACTTCCCGTTAATTATCGACCAGGCATTGATGATTGAGCCTACAGAATCTGAAAGCAAAGAAACAATCGATGGCTTTATAGAAGCTATGATTGCTATTGCAGAGGAAGCAAGTTCAGATCCGGAATTATTAAAGACTGCCCCCCATGACACTATAGTAAGAAGACCTGATGAGACTAAGGCAGCGAGAACTCCGGTAGTAAAATACGAAGGGTAGGGTGCATTTGAGTAAAAGAATAGCAATTATAGGCGCAGGTCCGGGAGGCTATGTTGCTGCGATAAGAGCTGCTCAATTAGGTGCTGATGTATACCTGATAGAAAATAGAGAGGTAGGGGGTACATGCCTTAACAGAGGCTGTATCCCTACTAAAACTTATTTCAGGAATGCTGAAATAATGTCATCTTTAAAAAGAGCAAATGAATTCGGAATAACCGTAGATGGATATAAATTGGATGGAAAAGCTCTGCAGGAGAGAAAACAAAATGTTGTAAACAATCTTGTAACAGGGATTGAAAAATTGATATCATCTTACAAGAATATTGAATTCATAGCCGGAACTGCAGCATTAAAGGATAAAAACACAGTAGCAGTTGAATTAAAAGACGGTGGAAACAGAGAGGTAGAAGCTGACAACATAATTATAGCAACAGGCTCATATCCTCAAATGACCGAAACCAAAGGAGTAAACTTAGAGGGCGTTATTACGTCAGATGAGCTGCTTGCTCTTGACCATATACCGGAAACTTTAATAGTAGTAGGCGGAGGGGTTATAGGACTTGAATTTGCAAGCATTTATAAGGAATTAGGCTCTCACGTTATCCTTCTTGCTTCGAGAATCCTAAAAGATTCAGATAAGGAAATAGGAAAACGGCTCACTCCAATGCTGAAAAAACAAGGTATAGAAACATATGTGGATATCAGAGCAAAGGAAATAACAAAAGAAGGCGATAAGCTTAAGGTTTTAGCTAAATATAAAGAAAAAGATGAAGAAATAGAAGTAGCCGGTGACTATGTACTCATTGCTTCCGGCAGAGGACCGCTGATAGAGGGGCTTAACCTTGAAGGAGTCGGTATAGAATCAAACCGGAAAGGAATTGTTGTAAACGATGACTTTGAAACTACCGTAGAAGGAATATATGCAATAGGTGATGTTAATTCAAAAGGAATTCAATTAGCTCACGTAGCCAGCGCACAAGGAGAATATGTTGTTGAAAAAATAATGGGTCATAATCCTGATATTGTTTTAGAGCATTTCCCGTCATGCGTATTTACAATGAATGAAGTTGCTCAAGTAGGATTTACTGAAGAGCAGCTTAAAGAAAAAGGAATAGAATATAAAACAAGCAAGTTTATGTTCTCAGCTAACGGTAAAGCACTATCCTTAGGCGAGCCCGAAGGAATTGTCAAAATACTTGCAGGAAAAGATGATAACAAACTCTTGGGGGTTCACATACTCGGGGCTCATGCAAATGACTTAATTCATGAAGGAGCATTGGCAATAGCCAATGATATGGATGCATCAGCTATAACAAGAACCATACATGCTCACCCCACACTTTCAGAAGCAGTTCATGAAACAGCATTAGGACTGAACGATGGAGCCATTCATATAGCGCCAAAGAGAAAGAGAAAATAAAATATAAGCCTGACCTTTTGCAATAATAAAGGATCGGGCTTTTGTATAAAAATATCAGTCGACATATTAATTATTATATGTTATTATAAGTTAATATTCAGAGTAGATAAGATGCGTTAAGTGTTGAGG
>ENA-UOOK01004007-UOOK01004007.1-fermentation-metagenome-genome-assembly--contig:-NODE-4007-length-16193-cov-4.810385_pt1 | contig 16193 bp, 21 predicted proteins | sample MGYA00245777_ERZ724023 | MGnify/ENA primary metagenome ERZ724023 (study PRJEB28704, sample SAMN03018312) | fermentation metagenome | biome: anthropogenic terrestrial biome; feature: soil; material...
TTCAGCCACCACGGCTCCCAGACCCTCCGCCTCCCCCTGACTTACCCGATTGTGATTTTTGCCAGGCGAACTTCTTGTTCTCAAGTCCGAACTCCTGGTTCCACTGAGAATCTGTAACCTTGTCTCGTGACTGTCTGTAACGATAATCACTCAGCCATTGACTGTCCGCCTTCTTGTCTCTGATCTGCCTGTATCCGTAGTCTCTGTCAGAAACGTACTTGTCACGGTTGTACGCTCTGTTATCGGACCACTTGCCATAGGCCGCATTGTCAAGAGACTGTAGTTGCGATAGAGCCGCATTGTTCATATCGTACTCACTCTTGTAGCGGTTATAGGCCACATCCATAAGGCCCGGTATCAAGTCCGCTAACTGCTGATTATAGTCATTCTGTGCTTGACTTGCTGCCGATACTGCATAAGAACTCGCTATGCCCCCAGTGTTTGCGGAGAAGTCTGCAAGAGTGTTCTGCCTTGCCCTGTCTCCAAGCCTCTCGTACTTCTTGGCACTGGCCTGAAAAGCCGCATCAGTGTTCGGATCGTAAGTAAACGCTTGCCGATTGACTACCTTATTGGTTAGATCCGCAATCCCTTTGCCGTACTGCGACACATAAGGATTGACTTCCTTAAACTTTGCTATTGCCATTGTTTGATTCCTCCTTCCTGTCTACAGTTATATCAATTAAGCAATCTGTTTTCGCCCACCATTAGCCAATCTTTTCCCAACGGTACAGGACGATGTATGGTTGCAAGTTGTTGTGTGAACCGTCACCACCAACCGCACTGGTGCCGCCGTTCATCGCCGAGCCAGTTATAGTATTTCTTTGAGTTCCGCTCGTCCAGGCCTGTCCTGCTAATTGAACACTGAAATTATGGTTATGAGAAGGCATTTCCGCAACAGTTAACTTGTGGCTCTTTTCTCCACCGGTTTTGCCAACCGCATCAAACAACGGGTCAGAGCCATCAAATCCAACAAGAACTTTTCCGCCTCCGTAAGCCACCCAGCTCCCACCAAACTTAGCAGCAACAGCGGCCGGTGAATTGAATTGTGGGTTGGTTGTTTCAAATACATCCCCAACCTCGAACTTGTTGTGATCCAAATACGTTTTCATTTCCGGGGATGCTATGATTGCAGCAATAGCCGCTTGCATATCTATGGCCGGTCCAGGGTCTCCTTGCGGACCGGTTGGACCTTGCGGGCCAGGATCGCCCTTTGGACCTGGCTCTCCAGTGCCAACCACCAAATTATTCAGATACACTTCCAGCTGTGTCTTTAGAGACAACACTTGCTCTTCCACCGGAACATCCGGCCTAACCTCAAGTAAAATAGACATTATCTCTCACTCCTTTCTCTGTATTCCCGGACAATAGACTCTACAAGAGAATATCCAATCCCCTCCAGCCTAATCCTGAACTTGTCGCACCGAATCGGTATGAGCGGAATAAATGCAGTCCGCTTGTCATTAGTCTGTAGCTGTGCCACCTGTATCCAGTCCTTTGCATCATGCTTTATGGATACCGTAATCTCTGAATCCGGTTCCATGTTTATCCGCAGCTTTATCTTGGAATAAACCTTTTTCTCCTCCACAAACTCATCAAAGTCTCCCAATTCTGCCATCCAATGTATATCCTTCTCACTCTCCAAGACGGCCTCCGGAGCAAGTGAATAAATCTGTGAATCTTCTTCATTGATGTAGACCAGTTGCCCCTTGATATACGCAAAGTCCAATATCCTTGTATGGTCCTCTTTGTGCCATAACTTCTTCCCAAGATCGAACACATACAAATCACTCACTCCATCAGACTCCATGGAAACGTAATACTTAATGCCGTCCGTTCCGGCTACAGCGTTTCTATACTTCTTCGTGCCAAAGTTCTCCGTAATATGCTCCGGTGTATTCCCCATGTATGCCATGATTCCAAGCCGACTCTTATAAAACACCGTCTCATTGATAACAGCAATAGACTTGTGAGAGCCAGCCTCCAGTGCATGACACTCTACATGGCGGACCTGATATTCTGATGGCCTGGATCCATATACCTTATGGATGCAATCCTCCTTAAAGAACAGCAAGTGATTGGAATAAGCGCAACACCCTGTCCATGCTCCGTCCGTTCCCACGGCAACAGCGAATGAATCATTGGATAGCGCTTGATAGTATTTCCAATTCAGCGGATCGCCTAACTTGCTGGCCCAAATCGTATTCCCCTCACATCCCCAAAGCCGGTTGTTGGACTCCATAACAAACTCCAGGTTCGGACTCGTCCTTGATATAGTCAGTCGCTCCGGAATAACGGTGCTTGCTGCCGTGCCGACAATGCTAAGAAAAGCATCGGAAGCAAAGGACAATCCATCCGAATCTACCGACTTAATTGGTGAAGATACCATTCTCCCCCCAGTGAATCCAGTTATTTCCACCGCATCACCGGCAGAAAACCCACTCAGTGAAGTCAGCGGCAATCCTGGAATGACAATCTTACTCCCGGCATCTGCATTGGTGATAGTAGTAGTCACCCCGGCCGGAATTGTGAACGTAAAGTCAAGCCGTCCAGATCGGTCCGTTTCTGTGTCGTACCAAATCTTATCCGGATATATGACAATCCTTGTGTTGATTGCCACAATCTGCTTCTCTCCAGGTGTCAGCGAAATCCCCGGAATCCTTCTTGGCACTTGCTTACCATTGAGGAGCTGTGTTCCATAGTAAAAATCTGCTCCGGAAACAACGGCCAGTTTTTCTCTTCTTGCCAGCAATTCTCTTGGCTCGCTGTACTCTTGAAGAGACCCCTCAATCGTGTACAGTCCCCTCTTTGCCCTCTGTGATAGGTTCGGGTACTTGTCAGAGGATAGATTGTACATATCCCTCATCTGTCCATCATCTATCACGGGAGCATTGTTATATCCACCGAACTCTATAATTTGCTTCTGTGCTGGTGGCGCCATTACATCAATTTCTGGTAAATAAACCATACTGCACCCCCTACCAATACTTGTGTACTTTCAGAACGTTCCCGGTTCCGCTGGTTCGGTTCATGTACTTCTTGTATTCCAGATACAATGAATTAAACATTTCCATGTTGTTTCTGTAACCCACGGACTCCTCGTTCTGAAAATCGATCTTTGCTGAAACGTAGTATTGATAGCAAGCATCATACGGCTTGACCATCAAGAGAGTTTCGTCTGCATGCTCCGGAAGAGTATAGCTTGTGAAGTCCTCCGGCCTCCGTTTGAAGGCCTCCATCCACACCATGCTCTCCAGCTCGTTTATGAACGACAAGAGAACCTCGTCCCCGTAGCCGTTCGGTTTAACCTGTTTAATGAGGTTAATACTTTCTGATACTTTCATTTCTCTCCTCCTATATCGTGTTGAGCGCTTGCTTGATGGCAGCCAAATCACTTGCCTTTATGGAATCTCCATCATCCTTTACTGGAATACTTGCTTGCAATCCCAGTAATGTAACCACCGCATTGAAGTCATCATTCTCTACAAGAGCGCCAGTATTCACCTTGCCTGGAACCGCTCCAAGCTCCCTCTTGCCTAGCCAGTCCAGGAAGTTGTTCCATTCCTTGGCCGTCAGATTCATTGCGGATCCACTTGACTTTGGAGAGTCCCACTCAAACGATGCCGGTGATACAACAAACTCTAGGCTTGCGGAATATCCAGGATTGGTGACATCCGGATGCACTGCCTTGATGCGGAAGAGTCTGCTCCCCAAAATCCCACCGGATAACGTGAATGTTTTCTGCTGTTCTGATTGATTCAGCGTTCCCAAACTATCCCATGTCGCTCCATTGCTAATCTCTAGTGTTAATGTAGTCCCCTCAACAATACTACTCAAGCTGTACGATACTGTAATATCGCTTGTAAATGGCGCTTGTGTTATCTCGTTAATCTGAGTTGCCGGAAGAGCTGTCCTTGTCTGTGTCATAACCGGTCCGGTTGTAATGGACTCCACAAAAACATCTCCGGAACTCTCCACACGGTAGAGCGCCGACCTGATGTAGTAACCTTGATTGGGCAAGAGTCCGGGAACCATATATGATGTCACTGCATTTCCGGAACCAGGCGAAATCAATCCACTTCTAGCAGTCACCCAATCCCTGGACGATGCTGAATATTGCTCCGCCTTGATATAACTATGCACCACTCTCTTGTATCTCGTAGCATCACGGCTCACTGTGCATAGAATATTACAATAGGTGTCTCCAATCTCTCCAATATCCGCCAGGAACGTTCCTCCGCTTGTCGTTGCAGATGCATTGGTAGAATATAGAAGTAAGTTGGCCAGTGTCGCTATAATCTCCACACGGAAAGTATATCCGGTACCCGATGCCAGTCCCGTCAGTGTAGGCGATCGAGAATAGTAGTTGGTGTTGGCCGCCAATGAGTATGTCCTAAAGAGCGTATACGATGCAGCCCCAGTCTTTTTATAATACATTCTCACCGTTCTAGCATATGGAACGTTGGTATCGAAATTGGTAAACATAAGCTTGATACTATCTTCTCCGCCTGGTGTGGCCTTCAAGGACCCGACCGGATGATACCTTGCGCCTAGCACATGTGTTCCGGATGCTCTGCACTCTCCAGGACCATGGCCAGCCGCATTGATAAATGTCGTACTTGCCGAAATCCCTATTGTCTTAGAGACTGAATCGAACGGGACCTTAACATTGTGCGCACCCATATTCCAGGTTCCTTTGTTATAGGCCCAACCTTGCGTCTTGAAATATCTCATGCCAGCAATAGATATAGCTAGCGTGTCAGACTCTCCGGATGCATCGAAATCCCAGCCAACCTTAAGATAAGCGGCCGCAGTGATGCTCCATTCCCATTTAACATAGTCCGCAACCACATCATATTGGATATAAAAATCGTCATAGGTTGCCCTCTGAGAGACACTCCCCGATATTGTAGCCATGTCCTACCTCCAATCATCCAAATGTAGCAGTAGCGGTGCCGACCCACGAGGATCCATTGTGATACTTGATTGCACTTCCACCGGACGAGCTAGTATCAATCCATAAGACGGATGTATCTGCCGGGGCCGTAGCGCTTGCAATGTACCCAGGGGCATTAATGAGAACGTTTCCAGTCCCCTCTCCCATGTACAATCTGTTCGTATCTGTGCAATATCCAATCTCTCCAAGGGCCAATGCCGGAAGATCCGCCTGTAGTCCGCTTCGTATTCTCAATCCATCTACTGGAGATCCAAATGTTCCGCAGTTAAACGGCCGCAACCGCTGATTAAACTCTGTCTGCGTCACAACCGGTAACGGCTCTCCAAGAACCACCAGCTGTGCCATGTCTGCCCAATTCTGTGCTGCCGTTGCGTACGACTGTGCCAGTTGGACCAGTGCAGTAACCTCCGCAACAATACCGTCCGTTGTCGATACTCTCTGTGTTTCCGCTGCAATTCTGGCCATTTCATTGAGGACTCTCTGTTGCTCTGTAGCCAATACCTCAGAACAGCTTGCAACCAACCCTTGCAGAATAGGCCACTCCTCTCTTGACTGAATCTCTGAGGGGACATCCACTGCATCCAGGCTCTCAGACACGAAATAATTGAATCTAGCCGTGGTGAGTTTCCTTCCAGCAGAATAAATCTCCAGGCTACAGAAGTGCATCCCAGTCAATACGGTTGCTTGTCCCCCGATATTAAACTGAATCCCACCGGTTGCCGGAGAAACAGATTGCAATGACTCGCTTGTATCCGAATCCACCAGTCTTGTTCCGTCCGGCTTGAGAATCGTCAAGACAAAGTTGGTGTATCCGGTAAAGTCAAATGGTTCCGTTCCATCGAATATCTTGAGATTGAACAGGTTGCCATTATCGAACTGGACCACTCCACGAGTGATTGTTGCATTGTTATCCCGGACTGATACTGTGATGTTAAACGCTTTATCGTTCATAGTTCTTCTCCTTAAATATGAAAAGGGCGATGTTTCCACCGCCCCCACGTTGCTTTAACTTATTTCTTAGACTCCGTCAGCTCCTTAATGGCGGATGCTGTCCGTTTGTCCTGTGCCTCAGAATTACGGATCACCTCCAAGAACTTTCTCTTGATTTTAACGGGTTCGCCCCTCTTGATGATGCAGTTTTCTCCGTTTACTGAGACAAACAAATCGTCCTGGTACTTGTCTGCATCCTGGAAGAGTTCAATCTCAACGTACTCCTCCATCGGGTCAACCTTTGCTTTAGTCTCTGCCATAACTTACCCCCTTACGCTTTGGCTGCGGACTCAATTCTCACCATAAAGGCTTCCACGAGTCTTTCCGCCGTCTTGATGGCCTTCCAGCCTACAGTAGCTCTCTGCTTTAATGGATCGGCCGCACCAGCAGAACCAAGCTGCTGAACAATGTGTTCCAATCCACCGCCTTCAACTTCTGTGGTGCCGTATGCGTTGGCGCCAAGTATCAACGTTGAATAAACGTCGATTCCAGCCGCACCAGCTCCGGTAAACACCTTCGCTTCGGTAGTCTCTACAAAGCGAACGCTACCGATTTTTCCGATCTCTCCGTTAAAGAGTTGTGTGGAACCAGCATACTTGGATGCATCAATCCACTCCGGATCTCTCATAAGAGTGAAGTCAATATCGGGACAAATCAGTCCGATGTAATTGCCTTCAATCTTCTTAGCATTGGCATTTTTTAGAGTTTTAACAGCTCTGTAAATGTCCTCTACTGTAATTACATCCGTAGCCGTTACATCCACTCTAGAAGTTTTTCCACCAGCATACTGCACGTTTGTACCTCCGGAAAGAACTTCTCTTGTCACAGAATCCAAAGTCTCTCCAGCCTGGTTGCCCAACAGCTCCGTAGCCTCTACCATGTTGTTGTCAATGGCTGTCAGCATAAGCACATCAGATAGCTCTACATAGTCACCGTACTGAGCCACGGTAGCAGTCAGTGTGGTAACATTCAGCCTTCTTCCGTCTGGAGTCACACCCTCTGTTAAGGGAGTAGTAGCCTTCGGGAACGGGCTGTACTTTCTGAACTCGATTGTCTTACCCCCAGCCTTAGGGATGGGATGCTTCTGCCCAAACTGGTCATGAACCAGGTTGGGAACAGCGTTATCTATCAGATACTTGCTGTAATAGGTTTTCATTTCCGGAGAAAGGTCTGTCCCCACTCCGGTCTGAGTGGTCACGTTGGTGTTGTTAAACCACTGCAAATCCAATAATCTCTTTTCCATTTCTCTAATCTCCTTTATCTTCCGGTCAGAAGGAGATTACCTCTCCTTTTTTTACCCTCTTGGCAATTTCTGCCCGGTCTTTAGCAGTCAACTTGTTTACATCCGTTTTGCGGATAACTCCGGGTTGCTGGACTAAGCCGTTCTCTGCCGGTCTGTTCCCTCTTGCCCGGATGGTATCAACAGTGTTCTTTCGCACTGCCTCAGCCACAGTAGATGCAGTCCTCTTTTGGATGTCATGGAGATGCGTTGCCTCATATGCAGTTCGGATGTCCATTTCAGGATCGTTCATGAGCCGTAGAAACTTCTCGTTGTTTTCACACTCGTACTCCAGGTCAAAGTCCGGATAATCTTCCTTCATGTCCTCTGCTTGCTGGAGCCAAGATTCATACAGCTTCTGTGATTCTTCCTGGCGGATCCTTGCTTGCTCTGCCTCTTCGTGCTTTGCAAGTTTTTGCTGTGTCTCCTGGTACTGCATATACTGGTCAACGGTCATGCCCATTTCCTCTGCGGCCTTCTCAAACATACCGTTATCCTTGAAGATAGATTCCCTCAGCTTGTCCAGGTTGCCATCCTCAATGCCATAGAGCTGTAACAATGGTTCGATGACTGTATTGGCCATCTCAATGTCACTCTGTAGCTGGTTGACTCCCTTGAATCGCTTGTCCAGTGTAGACTTCACTCTCTCGTCATAAAGGTCTTTGTACTCACCTTTAATCATCTCTTCAAACAAAGCCTTCCTGTCAGGTCCATCTCCTTCCCCGGTAGCGACTCCGGATTGATCCGTTTCAGCCGGTGCGGTCTCTACAGAATCATCTGCCTGTTTGCCGTACACCACCTTCTTCGGTTCACTGCTATCGGAACTGGCGAGGTTCCCACTATCAGCCGTTGCTCCACCTTCTCCGCCGCCGGATGCTCCATCGAACAGATGAAGGTCAAGACTTCTTTTTGTTTCAATCATTTTGAAACCCCCTTTTGAATCTGTAGTCTTTCCTACGAGTCTTTATGATTGCATTGAACCATATTCGTTTTTTTATCTCGCCCCCGACTCAATAATATTTTTTATTTGCACATTGTCCGGGTAGTTTTCCGCAACAAGATCCAATCCATTAAGAGTGAAATCAATCACCGTCTGGCACTGAATATTGTCTGCCGGGTACTGATACTCCAGCTCTACATCACCTGGAAGGCTTACCGCCGCTCCGTCAAAGTTATCCATGCGGTCCAGGATGTCCATGAGATTGAAAAACAATACGCTTACACTGCTGCATACTATGTCTTTGCCGCTATCGTCATAGTCTGCATGGCCCTTCATACTCATCTTGACGGTCTGAACGTGTCCTTCCCGGTATGTTTCGTAAATTATCTCAATCATTTAGGCTCCGTCACTTTCCCGGCTCGGCTTCTGGACTGGTTGGCCAGTGTTGCCGCTCTCCCTATTCTTGGTGGTTGCGGTTTACCTGGATCGGGAGGATGTTCGGGATTGCCTAGCATACCACTCTCCATAGCGGCTCCGGTCAAGTTAGTGCCGTTCTGCAAATCTACAACACCGGCAAGTTGCCCTAATTGCTGTTGAGCAATCTGTAACTGCTGCATCATCTGCTGATTCTCTCCAATCTTCTTGATGAGAAGGTCTTTTCCCTCAAACTCCATCATCTCCAGGACCATGAGAGCCTGTTCTGCCATTTCCGGAGCAAATAGTTTCATGGCAAACAACTCCTTGGCCAGTTCGTTCTGCGCCATCCGATTAAACGGCGATTGCTTCTGCGCCACGACCTTAATATCAAATATAGGCTTGCGGAAACCACTCTCTCCAACCACCTCATCAGATACTTCTTGCTCTCTTATCTGCCGGTTGTCGTACTCTACAAAGTCTTGCATCCCGTCCTCTCCCACAACACGGAAGAACCTGGTCTCCTCATAGAATTGCCGGATAAGTTCTAGGACAAAATAATTAACTTGTTCGTATGCAAGGTAAGAAGTTCCAATCATATCTCTTGAAAGCTTGCTGCCAGCCTCTTGAAGAGCCGCTATTGCGCTTGCAGCTGTTACTCCGGCACTAGTAGAACCTTGCGAGAAGTCCCTGTTGCCGGAAGTCTCTTTAAGCTCCTCAACCTTAAACTGCATAAAGTTAACGATAAATGCCGGAAGCGGGGAGACTTGATACTCTCGGATATATTCCTCATTGATAGCCTCCGCTTCTATGAAGTCTTTGCTCCAATCAGCAAACTGCTCCATGTTGATACCAGCTTGATTTTTTACAAAGAAACGTTTCCGCCCGGCCATCATTGCGTTCTTGGATATAATTTGATTCATTTTGTCGATGTACATCTGCGGATCCTTCATGACATCAATGTAGCCAAATCCACAAGGAGATCCTTCCACCGGGAAGAGAGTGTCAAAGACGAATGGATACATCCCATGGTCATAGAAGCCTGTATCTACATAAGCCGGATCGTTTTCGGATGCATAGATAACCTGGTCTCCCACAAACTTGCAGTAATGCAGCACATCCCGTCCGTCCTCAGTCTTGGCCTTGTAGTACCAGTCAAACACAGCAGTCTTGTCCTGGTTATCTATCTGATCTTCCGTAACATACTCCGCAATCTTATCTACATCAGAACCGCCTTTGCCCTCAAGGAAGGGATAGAGTTTCTCAAGGGATTCTGTGTCCTCAAGATTTATGGTAAATATGCTGGCAGAGTCTTGCACATCCTTAACTCCCGGTTGCCAGAATATATTGAGGATGTCTACCGGCTTAACATCCACATCACCGACCCCGTTATCAATCGTTGCGTTCCAATAGACGCCATATATGCAAGTGCCGTGCTTGAGCTTGTACCACCAGTTATCTGAGTAGATCTTGCGGAAACGGTTGCGCTCCATCAGCACAGGTATGATCTCAGACAGCAAGTCCGCATCCTCCACATCGCCGGACTCTCTTGGCAGTATGTTAGCCGTGGGGAAGTTATCCATTGCATCAGCATGCTTGTTGGCCAATGAATTGAACAGCCACGCACTTACCGGCCGGGGATCGTCCGCATTGTTATCTTTGGATCCAACTACATCCCAATGCCTCAGCTTCCACCACTTCTCATTCTCCACAATCCGCCTCTCCAGCGCTTGCTTCCCTTGCTGATACTTGGTAAAGGTCTCATATGCCTTAGCCACCTCATCCTCACCAATCGGGCCGGTCCTTCCCACGTTATCCACCTTGCCGGACTTTGCCGTGATGCCCTTCTTGGTACTCTCCAGGGCCTTAGACTCAATCCGGGTAGGATCTTGCTCTGCAACACTGGGAGCCATTGCCTTCTTTTCATCTTCCTTCTGCTTTTTTACAGCCATCTTTCCTCTCTCCTTACACCCTTATAAAGTTATATCGATCGTACTGCACTTCTTGTGCATCCTTATACAAGTTCAATGGATCCTCTCCAGGCGGTGTCCTTCTAATGTCCTTGTTGATTCTTGGAGCAATCGGGTTTTCCATCATCACATATCTCCACTCGTCATAGTTATGGTCCTCTCCGTCAGTGTCTACATCCTCAATTTTTGTCTCGCTGTACACCAGGGACGGAATGCACCGGATGAAGTCTTTGCAAGTGTTAAACGTGTAAAACATCGGCTTGCCATCTGCATCAAAGGATAGTCTGTAGTGACACTGCATCTTTCCGGGCAGTCTCTTGTTATCTCCCTTGTCAAAGTAGACTCTGTAAGGCCGTCTCTCCATCATGGCAGCGATACTCTCACCTTTGCTCTCTTCCCAGATAGATGGATCCGCAATGCCATAGATTGTCTTGCCTTTGAGGTTCGGGTCGCTCTCTTCCACCTCTTTGATGCCTTCCGCAATCTCCTGGACCGTCCACTTGACACCAACGTTGTTCTGAGACTTGCAGCCATACAAATCCTTGATGCGATATATACGGCCCTCTGTATCTACTGCGGACCATCCCACGGAAAACGGCTTGGCATATCCAAAGTCAAACCCTCTGTATATCTTCCAGTGTTCCGGTATCATGAATGGATTGATAACATGAGTCCACTTCCTGTCATCGTAGTGTGCTGGATCGTTGCGCCACTCTGTAAAGACTTGTCCGCTGAAGCTGTCCCAATCCCCGTAAAGCAAGGCATTTACTTCCGCTTCCGGCATACTCGACAAAGCGGCCAGGTAGTTCGGATCGTTTTCCAGCAGTATCCGATTATCAAATACGGTTGCCGGCACAAATATCCGCTTCCGCTTTAGAGAGATCACCTCACCGTCTGGACTCGTCACAGACAGATCCGTCTCAATCGGTGTCATAGGTGGCGCCGGACTGATAAACCTGGACTTCACCCAGCCGTGACCGATACCACCAGGGTTGGCGGTCGCTCTCATGTAGACTCTTGTACCTGGTCCAGTTGGACGGTTACGGGACATCAGATAGGTGTACTGTGTCTCCGTAAAGTGAGTTAACTCATCAAAGGCGATAAAGTCATATGGCTTACCTTGCCAGTTCCACCGGTCCTTCTCATGCTGCATATATCCAAAAAATATCTTTGCTCCGGAAGGAAAGGTCCACCTGGATTGACTGTAGTTATAGATTGCTCCGGGTATCGCTCTCTTGTAGATCTCGATGGACCGGGCAATCAGTGCCTCCAACTGAGGGTAGGTCCGCCTAAATATCAGTCCTCTGTAATGCGGTATACCTATTTGTCTGAGGGCCTCTACAAGCAGTGCATCACTCTTGCCTCCTCCAGCAGCGCCGTTAACCGCCGTAGAGGACTTCCCATTCGGGCCGGCTCATGAAAACAGCCTGTTGCGGCTGTGGCTTCCATATTGCACTCTCTGTAGGCATAGCATCACCTCCTGTCTGCATACTCAAACCTATATCCATTAGCTTGACTTCTTTCTCCACGGATGACAGCGTTTATATGTTTTGTGTTAAGCTCCCTCTCCGCATCAGAAATGCTATTGAAGCTTTTTCTTTCTCCGGTAACTGTATCTATAGCAGTAACCGAGCGCTTTCTCTTCTCATTACTTTTCTTGGATGCCTCAAACACATTTGTCCAAAGTCCAGTCTCCATAGCATGACGGCAGTTCTCCGCATTATCCACCCATTCCAGGTTGCTCACATGGTTGTTTATCTTATCTCCATCCATATGGTTCACCTGAGGCTTACCTTCCACATTTGGAATAAAAGCAGAGGCAACAAGCCTATGAATCTTATATGACCGCTTATCCCCATCTATGCTAATTCGGATCCGCTTGTATCCCTTACTGTCAACTTGTGTTTTAAGTAAGGTTGTCCGGACTCCACCCTTAGTAGCAATTAAGCTCCGGATGTTTCCATGACTACTTATCTGATACTTCCCCTTACATAAGGGTATGTTTTTCCACATTTCACTCATCGCTATCCACCTTAACCGCCGGGAGTATAACCACCCCAACCTCTCGATCATCCACTTCCTTGGTGACCTTTTCTTTATCAATGGCCAGCTTCTCGTCTGTCTGCCGGATCCGCTCACGATCCATCTTGTCTACAACAATCGTTCCGCCAAGAATATCCCTCTTGGTCTTAGTGATAGAGTTGATGGATGCAGTCAAGTCTCTCAGTGCCTTGGTGTCCAGCTTCAAAAAAACACGCTCAGTCTGCTCCGATATACCGTCTCCGCAACCCTCAACCGCAACGTGCCGGAAGAGTTGCTCCGGATCTTCAAGAGCCGCCTCAACAATGCCGGTTAATTTGTCTATTACTTCAAACTCTTTGGCCAAAGCGGTTGCTTGCCGGTCACCAACTTTTTGTACTGATTTTTCAACAGTCTTTTCCTTGTGCTTCTTCCTCAAAGCAGTCCACTTCTCTTTCCCTCCAAGTTGAGTAAGCTGCGAGCAGTTGACACCGTGCTTTTCCGCTAAGTCCCGGTAAGATATGGTTGTTGTGATGTATTCAGTTTTAATCTTTTCCCAATCAGCCATAATTCCCTTTCCACCTTTCTCATAACGTATATTTTTTCTAAAAAAAAATCGCCCTCGAGAGGCTATGTATAAATTATGAGTACAAAAATACTTAGATTAAGTATCTTTCATGAATTGAGTATTTTAATACTTGCCCTAACCGGGGAGACTAGTCCCCGGTTTTTTCTTTGGTCTCTACAACAAACACTCCTGGCTTATCCTCGTCAATCTTGCACCTGGACTCATGGCGCAAAGCAAACTCCCTCACATCATCCAGGTTGTACTCTTGTTGGTTGTTTAAGCTGCATAGATACCCAGCAAACATTTCCAAGGACTTAACTTTCTGATCCATAACGAACAGCCGTTGATCCCTGCTCTTCACCCTGGTCTCAAGCGACTTCGCCAGGTGGATAGCGGACTTCTCGTTTCTGCTGGACTCTTCAAGCTCCTTCCTAAGCCGCCGAATCTCATATTTCTGCTTGTGATTATAGTGCTTTAATTTTTCTACTTGTTTCTGCGACTCGCTCATCTCCTCAATCCTTTCATACAGCTCCTCAAGATCCACAGTATACGGACACTCCCTCCAAGACTCACAGCAGTATTGCCTTGAGTGAGATTCCTTGACTGCCTTACTGCTGTATACCCTCATGGTATCCTCACAGGTGATAGTTGTGTCCTTTTCATTTATGTAGTATGGACAAACAACTATTTTACCTAGATTGCTCATCGCTCTCGTCCTCTCTCAGAACATAAGTTAAATAATTCCAGTCCACCATAACCCAGTCCTCATTTTCAAATACGACCAATATAGCATTGTCACTTGTCTGCTTGATGTCAACAACCACAGTGCCATCTCCATATATATAGCGTTCATCCGATCCTTCGGTTTTAACATAGTGAGGTTTCCCTATCTCATATACTTCTATAAAATAAGGCAGCGTCTTTCTGATTTTTACAATATTCATTTCCCACCTCTCAATTTCCAATTAGCCTCCACCGATTCCACAGCACTACGAGGCTCTTCAATATACGAATCGCAAGTCCCGGAGTTGTTTTGCCTAAACTCCGCCATCGACACAAACTTAAGCTTTTTAATCAAGTCCATATTGTATCGCTGGCACGACTCCTTAATGGTGCATGACTCATTCACGCAAAACGTAATATCATAGTTCATAACAACCTTCCAATCACTTCCCCACCAAATATCCCCGGTCCAATCAAATAACCCTGGTCCCACCCAAACACGCAATATCCATCCCTCAGGCCGTACTCATAGCAATCCCTCAAAACGTACTTGATAACAACCTTCACAGCCTTCCCTGTAAAATCATCGTCCGGTATCCACTCACACAAGAACACTGTATCTCCCACTTCAAAACCCCTATCATCTTTTCTGATCTCAAATCGCTTTGTTCCATCCGCCACAACCTCAAAGTATTCTGGCAAGATTTTCAAATAATGGTCATGCTTCTTTTTCATCAATCTCTCTCCTCTTCTCATCAAGAATCTCCCCTATCTCATCCGCCAGGGCCTTCATAGACTCCTCAGCTATGGCAAACTGCTCCAGGACAGCCGTGATTTCCTTCTTGCCGCTACCGGATAGAGTCTTTCCTACTCTCTTGGTCCCAAAAGCCTTAAGCAAACTCTTGAAGCTTGGGTAGTATCCGCAATACTTGACCTCACTTACTTTGCCAGACTTCTCCGCCTGGACCATATGATTTATCTGGTGGTTCCCCAGCGGATCCACAATCAAAATCATCCCGTTTTTCATCGTCATCTTCAAATCCATATCTACTTACTCCTTTCCGCCCCTCTACAAAGGCTTGAGTGCATTTTACAGCCATTTTTTAGTTTCTTTGGTATGATTGCTCCACAAGGATAATATCTCTTCTCTCAAATTCGCTCATGGTCTACTCCTCCGGCATATAGTGGATCACTACACCTCCCTCCATCGCAAGCGCAATTTTCATTAGCACTTGACTTGCCCTAGCCCTCGACTCATACCGCCCAATTACAGCAAGGTCATCACCTGGTTTTGCTAACCTGATTTGCTCTGGCTCTACCCGGTCAATATACACTTCGCCTATTTGCACATGAATGCTCATCCTTTTTTGATCCACAATTATCATCTCTTTCTCCTTTCCGTAACATTCGTAACAGTAGATTTCTCCAAATGTTACGGTTTCTGTTACGCCTAAAAACGTTGAAATATAAACACTTATAGACCCTTTATATATATATGTAACAATGTAACATTAATATATATATACGTGACGAGGGGAAAACATATAATCGCGTGTTTTCACACTTTTTATATATCTATATATAGGTGTAATACCTGTTTTTGCTGTTACACTGTTACAAAACGCTGTGTCCATTGCAATCACTCGCTCACAGCCGTAACACCTCTCTGTTACGCACCCGTTACAGGTGTTACGGTCCATGGGTCAACCTCATCAACAGGAACCTCTGCAAAGTCCCCTTGCCTCTTCTGAAACTCACTCTTTATCAAACAAACGCACCTGGACGGGATGCCGTCTATCCTCACCAGTTTCGTGAAGGCGCCTTCATCATGATCAATCAACCCGTTCCTCCTTAACCAATTAAGGAATGGCACGGAAGGTTGTCCAGCACTTTCACAAGCGTTACGGAATACGGAACTTAAGATATAATCTCTATCATCAGACACCTTTCCCCACACCTCAACATTTCCGTCAGATGCTCCTGTTAGCTTTGCACGATTCTGCACAATCCAGTTAGATAACCACTCAAATGCTCTTTCGTTCTGATCCACCTCTTTCGTGCTAGCTAAATGCGGAAGAAGATTCCTAACAGTTAGCGCTTTGCCGTCCTCAAACAACAGCATGTCCATGAGGATGTCCGCCGTCAGAATCAATGCAGCTGCCCCAGCCTGTTTACTTGTAGTATGTTGTGAGAGTTCCTCAGATAATTTGTCATATATTTCCCGGATCTCTTCCATGTCCATTGCCTTGAGCTTCTCTAGAAACATTTTCCCGGCATGGCCATAATTCTTGCGGATAACTCGTAAAAGCGCTTTTACGAGTTATCCGCAAGAATTA
>ENA-UOOK01004009-UOOK01004009.1-fermentation-metagenome-genome-assembly--contig:-NODE-4009-length-16191-cov-13.696827_pt1 | contig 16191 bp, 17 predicted proteins | sample MGYA00245777_ERZ724023 | MGnify/ENA primary metagenome ERZ724023 (study PRJEB28704, sample SAMN03018312) | fermentation metagenome | biome: anthropogenic terrestrial biome; feature: soil...
TTGGAGCCTTATGTACCGCTACGTAATGAAGCTTAAGCGAAAGCGTCTCCGAATTGGATACATTTGCCGAAATCATAGGATAGACTTTGTTAGGGGTGTGAACAGTAACCAAACAGTAAATCAGTGATACCAATAACAGGTTCCTATGAATACTAATCTTCATGACGAAGCAGCAGCTCAGTTACTCCCTCGATATAATCTACCGGTAATCTCTCCTGATATCTCTCTACGACTTCCTCATGCGTCGGCTCTTCTTCCATTTTAAATAAGTCAATGATTCTTGCCGATATCCATAAAAAATATTCGTCATTCTCATGAAAAGAGCTTATCATATTCTCGTTGCCTTCAGAAATATAATACGACGCATCCTCTATCGTGATCGGATCCGGTAAATCCCCCTCACGATATCCACCCCCTGCAAGCTCTGCCTGCATAATTTCCATTTCATAGGGATCGTCCTTTTTATAAGTAATGCAATCTAACCTCACCTCAGGTCCTTCCCAATTCTTGTCATAATCCAATTCTATAACAAGATGCCGGATATCTTGCAGAGTCTTTACTTTCATCTCATCTGGGGAATCGTTCACTTTTATTACAGGTCGATAATCCCATATCAAAATATTACTTAGTGCCTCATTTGCAAAATCCAATTTACAGTCAAAGGTTTCTTCAAACTCTTCTTTCGAGAAGCTTTGTCTTCCGTAAGATCGCATTTCCGTTTCTTTGTTTTTATTCTCCAGAGGAATATGCGCAAAGAACTCTTCTGCATTCATCTCTTTCGTTATATAATTCCCAAGCGCTTCGGCAAGCGTACCTAGATAATCCGTGTCAATATTATCCGGCACATCTTCCAGAGTGTGAATATTCGAAGATTGTGTATTGTTAATTGTTGTCAGAGCAATTCCATTCTCAAAGCTTTCTTGATCGCTGTTGTAGATTCCCTGACTTTTCATAATCGGTACGATACCTGTACTTAACAAATGATCGATAAGATCATTACTGAGCAAATGGGAAGCATCACTTTCATTGCTGTAAACAAAAAGCGATGTATAATCTTTATTCCCAATGCAGTCTAAATTAATATTGAAAAACTTCTGATATTTCTCCTGCATCAGTTCAGCAAAACATTTACTTCCAATCATTTTGTTTTCTTCACTATTGAATGCACAGAAAATAATGTCATATGCCGGCTGGCTTCCCTCATAATAATCCTGAATAACCTTTGCGGTTTCTAATAGCAGGCACACACCGGATGCATTATCCAATGCCCCTCGCCATATTCTATCTCCTGCACTTCCAACATGGTCGTAATGTGCACTGATAATCAGAGCGTTGCTATGATCTTCGCCCTGGATGATTCCTACGATATTATCCTGTGTCTTTTCTTCTGCCTCTATATCGCAGGATAATACAATCTCTTTCCCCACATGCTCTATCAATCTATCATAAGTCTCTGGATAAACCCGAAGCTGAGGGGGTATCCCTTCCTTATAGAAGAAGCCTCCACGCCTGCTGTCGTTACCTTTTACTAGCAGCAATTTAACATAAGGATTATTCCAATATTCCTGTGCAATAGCAGCATCGTCAACCAGAACTGCACATTCCTTATCTTTGGGCTCTAAATAAAAAGGCAGCGTTAGCGCAGTATCCTCTAAAAAAATTTCAATAAAATCCTTGCCAAATTCAAAGGTATCTAATACCCTGTCACCATCAAGGATTTTTAATGAAATGGTATCTTCATCTAAGCTTTCGGTTTCTTTGGTATAGGAATGTCTATAATCTTTCAGAAAAGGCTGCAAACCGATCTCCTCAAAACGTTCCGCGATATAGGCTGCTGCTTTTTCATTTCCAGGCGTCCCTGGCTTTCTGCCATTACATTCATCGGAAGTTAAAAATGCAAGATCCTCCTCTGTTGAATCCTGAGATTCCGCTGTCTCACTTAATTGAGACTTAGGTTCTTCTCCATCTTGTGATTGTAATGCTACGTCCTGCTTCTTGGCACACCCGGTCATAGCAAGGAAACAGATGAAGATGATATAAAAATATCTATAGAATTTCCCAGACATTAGATATCCTCCTGGAAAAAACACATCATATGCTTCCTATATGCACGGTACATATGATGTGTTTTTATAATCATTAAAATTTTGCACATATATTTTAGTTGTTCTTCTTGTCATTCAAATTCATGTCAGGCTCCTTCGGTTGAAACATCAGGTAAAAAGAAGCTTTCCCATTCGCTTTAACAGCTACTTTTTGTCCAAGATCTGCAACTTTCTTTAACATTTTCTCCTTATTCATGCTTGTCCCTCCTTTCGAAATTTTTCTATTAACATTAACATTGCGACCATTCCCAAGGTTAATGTAATTACGATTGAAAACCTGCTGAACCATGGAAACAAACCTAATGCTAATAGTATCCAAACAACACTAACAACAATAGACCTCCTACGATTAGCCATGATTGTCTGATGGGATAAAATCTTATTTTCATTCTGAAGAGGCGCATATTTTATGATCGTTAATAGGTAAATTGATAAGATGCAAATGATCTGATATAAATCTATCTTATTTTGAAAAGCCTCAACAAATAATAGTAAAAGCATATACAATGATAGAAATAATACACTACAGGAAAGAAAGGTTTTCGCATGATACCCGCCAGAGCATTGCCTTGTATAGATAAAGACCACCAAAAAGAGGATACTTTCTAAAAATCGATGAAGCACCAATCCGAACACACTCACCAATAAAATGCTGATTAAGCTTGCAATAATTATCTGATATCCATATACATAGATTTCTTTTTCTTCTTTTTTAATGATATTATTGTCCAACAAAAAATCAACAAATCGATTACTCAAATAGCTAAGCATCTGACTTCACCTCATGAGTTCATCATAGCCGATATATTTTGCAAAATCAATGGCTCTGGCACGAACGGCACGATTCTGGCACGAACGGTAAATCTTAATAGTACATCTACAAAAAACTCCCACCAGTGTTCGACATTATTTCATTTGTTCCATAATTTCTTTTACAAATGAAAGCATATCTTCTTCTGCTCCATTATCATAATCCAAGATTATCCCTTGCCCATCATCACATATAATTGCTGTAACATATGTGATATCTCCGCTACCAACAAATGTTAAATTTAATACTGCTCTACTCAAATTCCTTAAATGGAACTTTTTGTATGTCATTATGGCTATCTCATTACCATCTAGTTTATTATCAATCTTTTCATATAACTTCATTCCGTTATTTTCCATCAGGTTTTGAGTTCTTTCAACTATTTCATGAAATTGTCCTTTTACAAACTTTTCATATTTGGCCATATATTCCTCCGCAATAATATAATAGCTATGAAGCCATTTCTACCCTTAGATCTATCGAATTCTCCTCTTTATTCAGCCGGATTATTGCATATGCCGACAAAAAGCAGTGCCCCGTTTCTCGCTGTGATTCCATAAATAAACGGACGGTTCAGTATCATCTCAGCCCTTCCATTCGGTAAAGCATCTCCGCAATAAAGAATTGAAGTAAATGCGGATGCCTCCACCCCATTCTCATCAATTGTAATATGGGTTTCCTGTATCACATCGCTGATAAAAGCTGTTTCGTCAGTGATGCCAGAAAAATCGGCATCTAACTGGAAGGCTTCTGTCATCCCCAGCGTCTTTAATACATCGACAAGTTTATACTCTGCATCAAAATTAAACTTCGGAAGCTTCCATACTACCTCACCATGCCCGTTTTCGCCTTCCTCAAACAGCTCCTGTACACTCTCCGCGGAATCCAGCAGTCCCGATATGCTTCTGCCCTCATCGGGCAGTATGAAAACCATCTCTCCATTGCCCTTTAACCCAAGGGATGCACGGAGGAAGCCTTCCCCCTTGGTATAGCCCGCGGAACTATCTGTTTTATTCATAAAGTCTACTGCTATATCACCATCCGGTGCATGGAATATGTCCTTTGCCGTATTTTCATCATTAAATCCATTCGTCCATTCATCATAGAGATATACGGTATTGATGATGGAAAGTATTTGCTCCGCGTTGGTAGGAAGTATCGGTGACAGCGTTCCGTTGGTATTCTCCTCTATCCACTGCCCCATCAGGCTTCCCGTGCTTTCATCTGCAAAATCCACCAAATAGGATGAGGCATAGAAATTCTTTGCAGCGTTATTTATAAAATCGTTCTTGTAATCAAGCTCCCTGTCCATCCAGACGGAGTTGGCTATTTTTAACTTACTTATCTCATGATCTAAGTAAAGCTGACGGTAAAGGTTCCCGCATTGTACGGATAATTCACCGGAATCGGAGGCACCAAGCAGATCCAATATCTGTGACTGCGTCTCACCGCCAGCACCGGCACCTGCTATTGCCAGCGCATAATATAGGGACAGCGGGGAGTAATTCGCATTTTCCTCCGAGTTTTTTAATACGGCAGATGCCGTCCTATAAGAAAAGCAATCAAGTGCCTTAAGGAAGGATTCCTCTACCGGATTTTGCTCTCTAACCATACGATCCGCTTCAAGATCATCCGATCCGATTGCTTCCGGATAGGATACCGTTAGTATTGGATCGATCATCTCTACTCTCTTCACTGTACCCGAAGCATTGTCATTAACTCCATCTGTTGCTTCATGATTTGCCTTGTCTAAACCGTTCGCTGTACCTTGGCATGCTGTAAGAGCCAAAATAATCCCGGACAGCAGAACGGATAATATTATTTTTGTCCGCATCTTCCTCATTCCCTTCTTAGATTATTTATCTGTTTTCATATCGGATTAATGCATACCTAATCCCGTGAAATGTTTACATCTCCATTTTATGGTAGTACTATTATAGTATAGCATTTCACTTTACTAATCAATCATGAATATAATTAAGCAATAGCCTTGGCGCGTTACAGTTCACACCCACCATGTATACCATGTTATGATTTCGACAAATGTATCCGATTCGGAGACGCTTTCGCTTAGTTGCATTACGTAGCGGTACATAAGGCTCCAAAATACGGAGCCAAAGTACCGACGAATGCAAATACTCCTTATCGGATATCATTTTTTGAAATCATATTATAGACTTTGTTAGGGGTGTGAACAGTAGCCTTGGCACGAAAGGCTAGTCCCCCCATGATTTATGTACTAGTAAAGCAATAAGTAATGATGCCATTTCCATGAATATGGTTATCATACTGCTTATCATTATATTATGGATAACATTACTGTCATGATTCCAGAACAAAATATAAATGGCTATTCCAATAAGAAGTGAGACAATCAAAGTTCTTATATATTCCAATCCTAATCTTAGTTTTATATGGCTGTAGCCAAATAGAAACCACACTCGTTCTTTCCCGCGTTTACCCATCAGCCAAAAAACAATGGATATTATATTCATTAAGAAAAGAATGATGCCTACGCCGGCTAATAAAATGATAAGCTGCTTATGATAATCGATGAAATCCGTGTACTGTGTTTTCCTGTAATCAATAACTTGCAGCTCCATTCCGCGGTCTTCTAACGCATTCGATATTCGTTCTAAGGTCTTTTTTATGTCTTTTTTACTTTGTGATGCAATCGCAAATACGGAAGTTACCGGTACATTATCCAGTCTGCCTTCCGTAAAAAACACACTATAGTTCAATGCTTTATTGATGCTTTCCGCCATGGCACCCTTCACTATGTAATCTTTTCCATTAATGTATACATGATTATTATCATAAGAAGTTGTGCTTCCTACTACTGCGCTTCGGTTCCCCGATATAAAATCCTCCGTAGAAAAGAATTTTCCATGAAAGATATCGTTTTTACCAGAACTAAATATTACTTCATAATACAACCCACTTCCCTTCGCATGCAAAAGTAATGTTGCATTTTCCACAATGCTTTCTCCTAATAGAAATTCCATATTTATATAGGGATATGGCTTCACTGCAAAATAAACCGTTTTCTTGTCTAAAGCTTCATTTTCATAATTGTCTACGATATATAGATTACTTAAATGACGGACGATATTGCAAATAAAAACAGCGGTGATAATACATACAGCTCCAATTAAATACTGATTTAATTTTACCCTTAATTTCCGAAGAGGATTCCAGTGGTACAATATAATACCTCCTTAACGATATCGCAGCTTACAATCTTTCCGAAGCGCAATTTATATCTTTTCCGGCTCCTTGATCTTACCAGAAGAAATGTAGCGATATTGATCGCACTCTCCGGCGATATCTATATCATGAGTCGCTAAGACAACGGTAGTTCCATTCTTTACAACTTCTTTCAGCATATTCAGAATTATTCTTTGATTTTCCTCATCCAGAGATCCCGTCGGTTCATCTGCAAGAAGCAATTGAGGATTATGTATGAGCGCTCTTGCTATCGCTACCCTTTGCTGCTCTCCGCCGGAGAGCTCATAGGGATATCTCCTTACCTTGTCTTCTAAACCTACCCTGTTTAATATTTCATAAACCATTTCTTCCCTCTTATTTCTCGGAAGCTTCCTTGCGTTCAGCGGCAATTCCACATTATCATAAACCGTCTTTTCACCAATCAATGCAAAATCTTGGACGATAAATCCGATATGATTTCTTCGAAACTCTGCTAACTTTCTTTTGCTCTCAAAATCAACTTTCTCTCCACGATATCGATACACCCCATCGTTAATTCCAGTTAATCCGCCAAGAATATGAAGTAATGTAGATTTACCACATCCGCTTTTGCCCATAATTGCAAGTAATTCCCCTTTTTCTATTTTTAAGTCGACTCCATCGAGTACAATTATTCGATTCTTTTTGGAATTATAATATTTTTTAATGCCATCTAATTCAATTAACACAGCATTACTCCTCTCTTAAATACACACACAGATCCGTCTTTAACAATTTCCTAATCGCAAATATCACCGGTAAGACTGCAATAAAGAAAGCAGGAAGGAAAATATACCCTATCGTAATAGCCTTGCCCACAAAAAGATAGCATAACAGTATTCCAAGTACACTTCCTCCGATCGTAGAAATTGCTATAACGAAAAGAATTTCCCCCATTATAATCCATATTAAGTTCATCGTAGAAAATCCGTTCATTAATAGTATTGCATAATATTTACCGTTACTTCGTATCTTTATGCATATATAAATGGTAAGTATAATGCATGTAAAAAGTAAAATTCCTATTGCAACCGTAAAGATAATTTTCAAAATCGTATCCATATTCATTCCAAAAGTACTGCTTTGCTGATTTGTAGCTCCACCAACATAATACGCCGGCTTAATATCCAGCTCATTACATATTTCAAAAATAATATCCTGCACTTGATTTGGTGATAACGTCGTAGCTACCGTTCCACTATTTTTCATAAGATATAGCACCCAAAAAGTAAATTCTTGCGAATCCGTTTGTGGTAATTCGCTTATATTAAATAATGGCAATATAGCATACCTATCTAAATTTCGTAATTGACCATGATACAAAATATTAGATCCTTCTTCCAAGAATCCGGCTATAATTGCCTCTTTCTCAGCCATAATAATATTTAATTGGACCTTGTCACCGACCTGATAATCTTTCTTATACTCTTGTCCCAATATTATTTTGATCGGTTGATTCTCTTTCCATACATAATCCTCCTCCTGAAACGCTTCTCCCTCAGACATTTCTAATTTATAATGATTTATGACATTAGAACCAATCCAAAAACATTTTACACCAGAGTAAATTTCTTCTGTTCCATTCGCCGAAGAGATTACTACATTCTTTGAATCCTGGTAATCCCCCTCCTCATATCTGTATAAATTTGTATCGTTACCTTTATAGTTTTTTATATAAATCGGTTGCTTGTACTGTTCCAAATACATAAAGGCGTCACAGTTATTCATTTTTTCATTATATTTTTTCAGTTTCAAGTATCGGTTTGGATCCTTTCCAAATTTTCTTTCCGACTCACCCACAAAATTATCACCAGTCATATAATAGTTCACACCTTCATATAAATGATGATATTGATCGACGTCTGCATATGATTCGCGATATAAGTTTATACTGAAAAAACTCAGGGAAGTACTGATAATCCCCAGGCATATGACAAGAAAAGTAAGATGAAATTTTCTATCGATACTAAATTTAATTTCACTTAAAATATGCGTCATGGATTTTCCTCCATTTTAGGAATATGGTGTAAATTTATAGGAATTATCCGGGAAAGTATATGCTTCCCCAGATAATTCCTATATTCTATCAATTTTTTATAAAGATCTTATTTTAAAAATGGCATTCTTTTTACAAGTTTCTCTTTCATTCAGTGCCGTAATATGTATGAGCAATTTTAGCAGAACCAGCTATTCGTCCTGCTTTCCTCCCTCATCAAGTAACAGCTTAACCATACCATTAATATATTCCGTATTTATGTTATCCTGGAAATATTTCTTATAATCTTCGAGGGACGCATCGGAACTTACTTGTAAGGATACGGTAACATGTACAAGGAAGAAATCGTTTTCCGCTATCATGCAAATTACTCTATTTGAATTGCTTTCCTCGTTTGTAATGTAATAATCCGCTTCTCCATCACGAAGTAAATAAGTAAGATTTTCCTTGGCGAATCCATTTTGTTTGGCATCTGCTTCATAAGCCATCACTTCATATGAATTGCTCTTATCATAAGTGGCAAAATGTATGCTATCTAAGGATTTTAACATGAAGCTTAAGGAACGGACATCCCATAATGTCATATCTTTCTGATCTGTTATTTGTTTCTCATTCGGTTGCTCAGAAAGAATAGAGCGATTTGAGGATGCTACATGTATTATGATAGAATCACTATCTATAAAATCAAGTTTACAATGATAAGCCTCCTCAAATTCTTTTACTGTTAAATCTTTTGCCATAACAATCTTTGAATTAGCCTGATTGCTACCTGCTTGATCTCTACTATTATCCTCGGTAGAAAACTCCAAATCACCAATACGATTAAAAATACATTCCCCTAATTGGTATCCTACTGTTTCAAGATACTCCATATCAATCATTTCCTGTGTGTCATCAACTGTGTGAATATTACTCGTTGCCACATCTTTTATCGTTGAAATACACAAAGCATCATGAAATGACTGGTGGTCACTTATATATTCCCCGCTTTTTATTAATTGTGATTTAATATCTGCTTTCTGTAATGCCTCTGAGATGATGTTACCTAAACTTTTTGATGCCTTGCTATCATTATATTGAAGCAATAATATATCGTTATCTTTATTTCCAATGCAGTCCAAGTTAATATTTAAAATTGCATGGTATTTCTCGTTAAGAAAAGAACTGAAATAGATACTTCCTCCATCCCCAGAGCTCAGGGTTTCTTCACTATTAAAAGCACAAAAGACTATATCATAAGGCGGCTTAGAGTCCTTATAATATTCTGCTAATACTTGTGCCGTTCTTAGAAGCGCACATACTCCTGATGCATTATCCAAAGCTCCACGCCAAATCATATCTCCGATTTTGCCAACATGATCAAAATGAGCACTTATTAGCAATACCTTACTACTATCTTCTCCCTCAATAGCACCAGCAATATTCCCTTTAGCTGTATTTTTCTCTTCAATCTCCGTTTTGAATCGTACATTTTTTCCCGCATACTTTAGGAGTTTGCTATAGACCTCCGGTAATACCTTAATCTGAGATGTACGCCCGGCATGATAAAAATCACCTCCTCGTACAAGTTTTTCATTTTTCTTAATAATAAGCTTTACATATGGATTTTTGCTTAATTCTAAGCTTTTGGAATCATCCTCTGTTAACATTACACAATCTGTGTCTATTGGACTTAATACCAGAGGAAGGGAAAAATCAGCATTATTAAGAAAAACTTCAATAAAATCACTGCCATATTCAAATTCATCAATCGTTATATCCTCATCTAATATCTCTAGTATAATTTCATTTGATACCAGATTTACCGTCTTATTTGTGTACGGAATCTTATAATCTTGCTCTAGTGGCTGTAGACCTAATATTTCAAAACGTTCTGCAATATATTCACCTGCTAATTCATTCCCTAATGTACCAGCCCGCCTGCCTTCACATTGATCGGATGTAAGGAAATCCATATCTTTTTCTAGCTGGGATAGTTCTATATTCTCAGATAGTTCCATATTCTCGGATAGTTCTAATGAATTCGGATTCTTAATATTACTTACGTCACTACATCCGCTAAGCAAGAATGTACCTATCAAGAAAAACCAAATATATTTTATTCTTCTATGTATCATAATTTACCACATTTCTGCGCTGCTTTTTTTGTATTACAAGTTTGTGGATGCAGCGCAGACACAAACTTACTGAGTGATTTCTAAAGAATGCTTCATGCACCCAGAGTGAGAACTGGCTACATGAAGCAAAGAATATTAAATGTTCATATCATCATACATAATGAGGCTTTGAATGTGTATATGAGTAATCCGTATTACTCCAAGTTGTTCCAAACCCACAATCAGAGCAATGTGTTTCATAAACTAATTGTTGCCATATTAAGCGTAAAAATTATCGAAGCAATAACAACAGTAAAAATTTTTCGTGTTTTTATCATTATAACTTCCTCCTTTTAACAAATCAATTTGCTTCACTCCCTCAAATCGGATATCCGATGGTGTATCATCAACCTCTAAGGTAATGGAAATATATTCTTTAAATATTCTAAATGAAAAAACTACAGATACGTTTTTAAGCGATTTCAAGTATTAATACTCTTTTATATAAATGCTTTTAAACATTGAAAAAATTTTACTTTTGTTAGCATTAAATACACTATTATCCAACTCAGTTGTAATAGCATAATGTCCTATATCAAAGATAAGAAAGATCCTTGTTATATTATCATTATGAGTGGTAATAAAATTTCCTGATTGTCCTCGTTTCGTTTTAAAAGCTTCTCTTAACATCCCTGGTTCTGATAAATTTATTGTACCTTCTTGATAAAAGAAATAAACGGAATGATTTTTATTCCCATCTATGTATATTTCAATCCCATAATCAGGACTTCCTTCAATCGTTTCATTTCCGGCAGATTTATCATATATTTTATAAGTCCACTCTTTAGGGATATCGATAGAGAATTGCCGCAGATCATCCTTATAGACGCAATTCTGGAAGTTGTTTCTTCTAAAAAATAATCCATAAACAATTATCATCATGAGAATTAATAACCCAATGATAAAGATAACGGATAGCATTTTATGTTTCATGAATTATTTCTCCTTTATTTTATAGTGAATAGCATATAGCCTGCATCTGCCATATCCTTATAGGTTCAATTAGATCACGAAAAGCTATCAATATAAAGCGCGCATTATATCAGAATGATTTTTCTTAACATAAATTAATAATTTATTCGGCTATTCATTAGCCTTTGAAATTGCTTGTCTTATTTTTCCTTTCATATATAAAGACAACTTACACAGTAATTCTGCAACACCCTTTTTTAAACAAATAATGTTTTTTATTTTGTAAACGAGCTTTCTTACGCTTTCTGTACATATCAATTGCAATATCCCTTGTAGTTATAACGACAAAAGACTTCATTTTGTGGCTTTCTGTCTCCTGAATCTTATCCAAATGAATTGATTAATTTAAGGAAAGGCTTATTTTCTACTGGACTTCCAACAGTTTTGCACAATCCTCTCCAATCCTTCCTTCTATTGTTAAAAGTGGATAAAAAATAATCCTCCTGAGAAAAACCAAAGTTCACTCAAGAGGGTTATCCTTTATCGACTTCTTTTATTTTTATATAGTTTTACTTTTCTTTTTCATTGCCACTTTTACTTCTGTAATATATATAAATGCAATAAAAAAATAAAATAAAGCTAGCAAACATATTTAGCCAAAAGCCATATCGAATATATTTTAATTTATAGTCTCTAGACCAAGGATAATGAATTTCATATATTATCATAGTTCCCACAGAAATAATTTGTAAAAAAAGTCGCCCCATAATATGAATAAAGTTTGTCCATGTTCCTGCTATAAACATAAGAACAAAAATTAAAAATATAATTTTATGATCCATTAAAGAATCCAAACCATTTAATACTCTTATTCCTTTAATTTCATAAAAAGTTAAAAGCCTCGTAAGAAATAATAGAACAAAAAGACCAGTGGGAATGATCTTTTGACATATTATATGATGCTTATCTTCTAACACGTGCATATATTCCACCACCCTTTTTAGCTACTCCTTCTTATTCAATGTTTGCTAAGAAAAATATGCGTTTCATATGATGTCCCTAGAAGGCGAATACCTTGTCTTATTTTTCCTTTCATATATAAAGACAACTTACGTGAAGGTTCTGCAACACCCTTTTTAACAAATAATGTTTATTATTTTGTAAGCGAGTTTTCTTACGCTTTCTATACATACCAATTGCAATATTCTTTGTAATTATAACGATAAAAGACTTCGTTTTTTGGCTTTCTGTCTCCCAAATCTTATCCAAATGATTGATTAATTTAAGGAAAGCCTTATGTACCGCATCCTCTGCCAGATAATTATCCTTTAATATATCATTTGCAACATAAAACATAAGCTGCCTGTATTTTACATGCCACACCTCCAAGCAAGATTATGGTATTTATAGAATTGATTTCACAATATACATCGGCTTTTGGCAGATTTTTGCATAATAATAGGCTGCTGTCTCAAACCGTTCGGTCAGCTGCAGCAGCCTACATCTTCAATATTAATATTACATCAAACTTTCCAATAATTCCTTTGCACTGAGAATATCTCTCTTTTGCTCTTCACCCTCGATTTCCCGTTCGATTGTGATATCGCCGTCATATCCAAGCTCCTTTAATTTCTTGATCAGACGGGGATAATCCACTCTTCCTTCACCCAAGGGTCTTTCCTCACCAAGATACCTTCCATCTACGGGATAAAGACCATCCTTGCCGTGGATTCCCATAACATACTTACCGAAGACGTCCAGCGCATCCACCGGATTTGCTTTGCCATACATCAGTAGATTCGCCGGATCCAGATTGATCCCGACATTGTCCATGCCAATATCCTGAATCGTTCTTAATAAGGTAACCGGTGTTTCCTGTCCTGTCTCGAATAAAAATCTCTGTCCATTATCTCTGCACACCTGGACAATTTTCTTCAGCGCCACAAGAACACCGCGATAATTTTCATCATAGGGATTCTCGGGCAGGAAGCCTACATGGGTAATCAGATCCCGTACCTTCAGCTTCTTTGCAAATTCTGATCCGGTAATCAAAGCATTCAATCGTTCACTCCGGTAAGCTTCAGGAACCAGTCCCAGATTCAGCTGACCGTCATAGAAATCCCAGGTAACAGGTCCCGGCCAGCCGCACCAGAAGGCAGTTACATCAATCTGATACTTCTGGATTGCCGCATTCACATATCCGGCGGTCTCCTCCGTCATGACTACCTGATTCCAACTTACCAGCTGGCAGCTCTCCATTCCCATAGCACGAAGTTCCGCAAATTGTTCTTCCAATTTATCATTTAATTGTACCAATACACCTATTCTCATATTACTAACCTTACCTTTCTATATCCCTATATATTTCTCTTTAGTTGACAATCTGATATCTGCTTAACACTTCAGTGCAAGCTGCAGTTCCTTCAGGCACTGCTGCACAGAGGCAACGCCCTCCCGCAGCGGCAGAATCTCGTTCTCCTGATCCTTTAATAAGCAATCAAGGAAATATTTCATCTCGGTATAGTAGGGACCAATCTCTGCTATGTTGATTCCGGCAGCATGATTTGTTTCCTGATATTCCGGATTCAGCTCAGGAACGTTACGCTTCCCATTATCCAGATATTCCACCACTTTCTCCTTGTTTTTATTGCTGAACACTACGGTTGCATGCTCAAAACATGCCCGGTAACCCGTTTCAAACGGAAAATCCTTGGGATTATCCCAGCAAGCCTCTGCAGATACAATCGTCTCTCCGAAACGATATTGCGTGATGATCTGCTCCGGCATTCCCTGTTCATTCTTCCTGGCGTTTACATACAGATGATCCGGCTCTCCAAGTAAATATCTTAGGAAATCCACATCATGGATATGCAGGTCAAGCACAACAGAGCCGCTGAGCTCCATATTACGAAACCAGTTCTGATATCCCCAATCTACGATTCCACCCAATCGCCACATGGTCAGGGAACGCAGCTTACCATAGGTTCCCTTCTCGGTAAGCTTCTTCAAATAACGGTATTCATCAGAAACACGAACTACCTGACCCACCAATACCTTAGCGCCGGTTTTCTGCTGCACTTCTAATAGCTTTACACAATCCTCCTCTGAGAGGCACACGGGCTTCTCTAAGAATACATTGATCTTCTTTTCCATAGCAAGGATCGCAAATTGTGCATGAAGATAGGAAGGGAGACAGATCAAAACAATATCCAGTTCCTCCTTCTCAAGAAGCTCCAATCCTTCCTTATATCTGGCTGCTCCGGGCCAGATTCCTGCGGCACGTTCCAGACAAGTCTCCTGTAAATCTGCGATTGCCGTCACCGCAATATCATATTCTGCGGCAAGTGCCTTCGTTGACAGAAGGTGTGTGGTACCCATTCCTCCGCATCCAATAATCCCAATCTTTTTCATCGTTAACCTCCCTATTTAGTCAAGTATTATTTTCTTTCTTCTTTTGTTACCCTATGCTGTACTATTTACTGCGAAAAGCAGAAGGTGTCCTTCCATATGTATTCTTAAAAAGCGTAGCATAATACATCGAATTCGTAAAGCCTATTTCTGATACAATTACAATTTACAAATTCAACCACCGCTTAAGTATCCATTTCCATTACCTATAAGAGTTTTCTATAAGATTACCCGATTTATCATAAAACAAAATTTCTGCCTTTGAAGTACCAATTGGATATTCGAGCACAGTCAATGATGGTGGAGATTTAATCTCTTTATAAATTGGTTCTTTATCATCTATTACCATTTTTATTTTTGAAAATTCAGCGTTCATACTAAGAACTACTATATAGCCCTCTACCCCTAATTCATATCTTTCATCGTACAAAGCGATATATTCGTAAAAAATATCTGTGGCTCTTGTTATCAACCTTTCGGGTCTAACTACAAATATTAATTTATATCGTGAATTTCCGTTTCGTTTCATCACTGCAAAACCACACTTTTTACTTTCATTAATTGTAAATCCGACTATTTCATTATTGTAAATCTCATAAGTATCAAAAACTTCAATTCTGCTATCTATTCCATATTGTTTTGATAATGCATTTTCAATAAGCTTTGACATATCAGTACTTATATTAAGCGAGTAGATAATTATGAAAAGTATACCAATCGTAATGATTATTGCGAGTAGGATTAACCATGATTTTTTTTTATTCATTTGATAACCTCCGAAAATTGAATGAATCAAAGATGCATTCGACCTTCCTTATAATATAAGCTTCATATCCTCCAGAGTTAAGATGCTGGGAAATACTGACGGATCGGAATCCGAAAAATTAAATTCCTCTACAATCCATTCGTCATTTTCCTTTGAATACTCAATAAGTACGGACTGATTATCTTTAAGTCTATGTTCGCTCATTGCACCCGTCTCTGATTTTTCAAGAATTGTAGAATAAGGATCCAATTTTAAGATATCATTAAAAGTAGATTCCCCAGCAACAATACTTTGAAAATCATCACGACTCAACAGTTTTTTCAATTGCCACATATCAATCACTGCATTCGTTTCTCTGTTATATATGACAAAAAGTTTACTGTTGTCATCCATATTCCTTATTTCATACATTCGATTTTCTAATGTGCGAGTTATATCTGCTTTGCCATATTTATTTTCAACACCAATAGGCGATAAACCTACGGATAAGTTTTGTCTTATAAAATATGGTAAATTCACCTTTAATATATCTATTTTCTCCTCTCCACTATTATTGAGATGTTCCTTTTTTACAAATATATAAATACATACGAATGAGACAATTGCCATTACAATTATTAATAATCGTCTTTTCATGATTATAATCCGCCTTTCTGCGAAAGGCACCGATGGGGTCATGAAACGCATCAAGGACTTTCGCTCTCTTAATTTTTTTATAAACTTCTCTTGTAGGTCCCTGGCATACTACAGAACCCGAGGAGGTGAGTGGCGGGGCTGTATAGCGGCAACCC
>ENA-UOOK01004010-UOOK01004010.1-fermentation-metagenome-genome-assembly--contig:-NODE-4010-length-16186-cov-35.799206_pt1 | contig 16186 bp, 16 predicted proteins | sample MGYA00245777_ERZ724023 | MGnify/ENA primary metagenome ERZ724023 (study PRJEB28704, sample SAMN03018312) | fermentation metagenome | biome: anthropogenic terrestrial biome; feature: soil...
CAGAGTGGTTTTCTTTTTGTTGAACTATAACTTTTTATTTCGTTACAGTCCCTTTCTTTTTGTTGAACTATAACTTTTTATTTCGTTACAGTCCCTTATTTATTTATACTCCTTTTTAGATTAATTATGATTTAAGTTGATTAACTTGACACAATCACTTACTATAAACAATGTAGGCGGGGATGGTATGTTATTGTCTGACTTAAAAATTAATAACTGTATAAAAGTATCAAAAATAGCATCGGATGATTTAATTGTTAAGCATCGTTTAAATGATCTTGGTATAACTAAAGGGGTTGAAATAACCATTATTGGTTATGCACCACTTGGTGATCCAGTTAATATTCGTTTAAGAGGGTATAATCTTGCGATTGAAAAAAAATATCTAAATCTAATCCAAGGTGATCTAATATGAATATCGTATTAGTCGGTAATCAAAACAGTGGTAAAACAACTCTTTTTAATCGATTAACCGGTAATAATCAAAAGGTCGCAAACTTTCCTGGAGCGACAATAGACTTTAAAGAGGGTTCCATTTTAAATACTGATATGACCCTAGTTGATCTTCCAGGAATTACCTCACTAAGTCCTCATTCACCTGAACAAGAAATTACATTATCCTATATTCTAAATGAAGAGGTTGATCTAATCGTAAATGTGGTTGATATCACTTCCTTAGAAAGAAATCTTTATTTAACAACCCAATTACTAGGTCTAGATATTCCAATCCTTGTTGCCCTTAATATGTCTGATAAATTAAGGCATCAATCTACTCAAATACATACGAAAACGCTTGAAAAACGGTTTAATGTTTCTTTTTTAAATATTAGCGCAACTAAAAATATGGGAATCACAGAATTAATCTGTAAAATCCAGACAAATGATTATTTATCAGGCAAAAGACCACCCATTTATCTTCCCCCTGTGGAACAAGAAATCAATCTTATTTCATCTTCATTGGATGTACCACATAAAAGATATTATGCTCTAAAGCTATTAGAGGATGCTAATCCGTTAACAGATGAAATAATTTCTTCCCAAAATAAACTTAAATCTTTATACGCTGAAGATTTGTATGAAGTGTTTGCTGAACAACGTTATAATTTAATATCAAAACTAATAACTTATGCTTCAAGTAGTATTTCCAAATATGAATTACGGACAGAAAAAATCGATAAAATACTCTTAAATAAATATTTATCGATTCCAATCTTTTTAATTATTATGCTAGTCATTTATAGTGTATCGGTTGGCTTTATTGGGACACTCAGTATTGATTTAATCTCAGAATGGATTCAATCATTTTCTAACTTTTTAAACAATATCCTTATAGATTTAGGGGCTAGTGCCTGGAGTAGAAGTTTATTAATCGATGGCGTCATTGCCGGCGCTGGCGTAATGATGAGTTTTGTCCCACAACTGGTGGTTTTGTTTTTATTCATTAACATTTTAGAATCTAGTGGTTACATGACGAGAATCGCTTTTCTATTTGATAAACTTTTCCGGAAATTCGGACTGTCTGGAAGAGCTTTGATTCCGTTTATCCTAGGAAGCGGTTGTTCAGTACCAGCCATATATTCCACAAAAACCATCGAGAATAAACAAGAACGTGATTTAACGATCATGTTAACACCAATGGTACCTTGTAGTGCTAAATTACCCATTATCACATTATTTGCATCCATGTTCTTTAGAACCAGTAGTGGATTTATCGTTTTTAGTTTATACTTGTTAGCGATTTTAGTGATCATTCTTTCAGCTGTGATTATCAAGTATTTCTTCAAAATTAAACCCTCAACTGGATTTTTATCAGAACTTCCAACCTATAAATTACCTAACACAAATTATTTATTTAAAGATGTGGCTGGGCAAACGTGGGATTTTATTAAAAATGCGACGACTATCATTGTCTTATCAAGTGTTATTGTCTGGGTTTTAATTTCCTTCAATTTTAATTTTGTTTATGGTGTCCCTATTGAAGAAAGCATATTAGCCTCTATTGGAAAGTTACTTGCCTATCCATTTTACCCAATGTTGGGTGAACTATCATGGGCAAGCAGTGTCTCTGCTCTTCAAGGTCTAATTGCTAAAGAACAGGTTGTTAGTTCGATGCAAGTCATCGCAGGCGTATCCGGATCAGGTGATATTTTCACATCACCAATGTTCTCCTTCTTTACTACCGCTAGTGCCATCAGTTTCATGGCTTTCAACTTATTCAGTGCACCTTGTATCGCTGCAATCACAGCCATGCGAGGTGAATTAGGTAGTTTTAAAAAAGTAGCATTCGCCGTTCTGTTTCAAACTTTATTTGCCTATGTGTTAGCGGTTGTTATCTTTAATGTTTTAAGTTTAGGAGGGTTATGATGATTTTAATTGATATGATTATTTTACTGGTGGTATTGCTTATCCTTGGATTTATTATTTATTTTAAATTCATAAAAAAACAACCCCAAAAATCAAGTTGTCATTGTTATAAAGCAAAAAGTTGTTCAATCAAATTGGATGAACTTAAAAATATTATTAAAACTTCATCAGAGATCAAAAAATAAAAGTAGGGTTTCCTACTTTTTTTATGCTAAATGATCAACAATCAAATCTAAAAATAGAGCTGCAATAAAGATATCTGCAGAACCGCCAAAACTCATGTTTTCTTTAACGCAAATATTGGTTACTTGACTAATTTGATCGATATTGAATGTTTTAATTGAACTAATTAAATCAACCATTTGTTCGTACTTAGTGATTGATCCAGCTCTTTTTAAAGCAACCGTATCATTTTTTAGTGAAATTATATGAATTAGAGTCATCATTAAAGCTTCTTGATCTCTATTTTTATATCGATTTAAGAAACTTAACGCTTCTAATACGGAAGGTATACCATAATACACTTCATGTCTAGCGGTATAAAATTTATATTCTTGAAAAGCTTTTATCCCAAAAGTATCCGCTTTTCCTTCTAATTCTTGTAGTATATTTGAAGTCATTTCTTGAATAATATTTATTAAATCTCGTGAGAACTTACTTTGATGAAAAGCCCCTAAACTTGTCATAATAACCCCTAATAAAAAGATTGCCCCTTTATAGGTATTTATACCCTTGGTGTTTTTTAACATTGCTTCTTCAGCTTGTTTACCAATGTGTCTGACTCTATCAAAAGCAACCTTTAAATCATCTATCGAATAACCTACTTCATACATTTCAATTAAATAAGGGACAATCGTGAAAACAGATGACCTCATGATCTCATAATTCATATCTTGATGTGATCCACTTGAAGATTTAGTGACTAATCCAAATTTAGGTTCTAAATCTAATTCAAGAAGAAAAGATTTAACCAATACTTCTTCTAAAACTTGTTTCACATAATAATGAACGTTATCCTTAACGATCATCGTTAAATCAGCCGGATTATGCGTTTGTTCTTTAATACAAACCCATGCCTCTTTTTCACAAATTAAACATTTTCTATTTGTTAATCCAAAATCACTTCTAGAAAGACTTTTATCCGAACAATGTATGTCATAGTCAACAAACCTTCCCAAAGGATGCGTTTCTTCGATTTCGATAAATGCTCTTTTTAAGCTATGTGGATCTTCTTTAATATGGGTATACAAACAATAAGGGCCATCAGGTGAATTAAAAACATTTAATCTTGCCTCAGGATATTTATTCAGTAAAATACTACTAAATATATGTAGTAAAATATACGCTTCATGAATCTCTTTTTCTTTTCCTGGAATATTCGCTTTTAAAGAAACTACAACCCGTTCTACTTTTAATAATGATTGAATTTGTTTTGCTTTTTTCTCTTTAGTATTTAAAACTGCTTCCAAGAAATCACCTGCTTATTTTTTGTAAAGATAATCGATAATAGAGCCATCTCTATATTCTATTATACCAATTACTTTATCCCCATGCTCTATTTTTACAGGTCTGCCAGTAATCCGATAACAAGTTTCTTGTAATTCTTGGATAGTCGACAATTTAATTTTATCCTTTAATTGGTTAATTAAATCAACCCGCTTCGGATTAATGGAAATACCTCTTTCCGTAACTAATATATCCACCGAATCTCCTGGGGTTGTTATCGTAGTAACTCTGTCTTTGATAATAGGCATTCTTGATTTCATCAGTTGGGTGGTTATGATCGTTACTTTTGCCCCATAAGCTGAGTCAGCATGTCCACCAGACCCCCCAAGAATGTAACCAAATGAATCAGTAGTCACATTAACATTATAGTCAACATCAATTTCAGTCGCTCCTAAAATAGTAAAATCCAAGTTATTTACCACTGGACTATCAAATGGATTAGCATATTTAGATGCAGACATCCCAATATGATTTTTATTTTCTCGGTAAGATCTAACTGCCTCTAAATCAAAACATTGTACATCATATAGTTGATCCATTTTATCTTCTTCTAACATTTTAACAAAATAGCCTGTGATCCCACCCGAAATAAAAGAACCTTTTATGTTTCTTTCTTTCATTATTTGGTAAACCTCACTAGCAACTGCTAAACTGACACCACCTGCGCCAGTTTGCATTGAAAAACCTGGTTTTATTAAACCCAGTAAGTCTAATATCTTTGTGGTATCTTTGGCAATTTTAATGCCTATTGGATCTTTTGTAATTTGAGTTGTTCCTGAAACAATGGCTGCTTGATCACCGATTGAATCTACTTTTAAAACATAATCAACATATTTTGCTTCTATTTCCGGATAAAAAACATCATCCACTAGATGATCCGTAACCACAACAACTTGCTTTGCATACATCATATCAGCAATCGAATAACCAACTGGTCCAAAAGCATTATTACCATATTTACCGTTTCCATTTCCGTTTTTATCTGCACATGATAACGCAATGAAAGCAACATCAATAACCATTTCTCCAGTTTCAATACTTCTAGCTCTTCCCCCGTGCGTCTGCATGATAATTTGATCTTTTAACATGCCTTGGCTAACTGCTTTGGCAACGGGTCCATTTAAATAAGAGGTAACTATCTTTGATATAGTCCCTTTTTTAATAGCCTTAATGATGGGCTCATGAACAGGAAATAGTGAAGACGCTGCTAAGGTGATATTAATAAGATTACGATTATCAAGATGCTCGATGATTTTGTTTAAAACAGCATCCCCGTTTCTTAAGTGGTGATGGAAAGAAATTGTCATATTATCTTTTAGTTTTAACTGATCTAAAACTTGATCGATGCTGAAAACTAGTTTATCTTGTATCACTGAATAAACAGGTTCAATTTTTTGGTAAGTGTCTTCCTTATAAGCCTCAGTTGTGGTGAAGTGTTTTTTAATCATTTGGCTCACCTAGTAAACCATACAATTTAGCTTGATTAATAATCTTTTGAGCTCTTGTAATAATCGGCGTATCGATCATTTTACCGTCAATACTAAAAGCCCCTTTAGTCTCTTTTTTTGCTTGTTTAAGTATTCTTTGCGCGAATAGAATATCTTCTTGTGAAGGCGAAAATAGTTCATTAATCATATCTATTTGCCTTGGGTGAATTGCCGCTTTACCGCTAAATCCCAGTTGTTTAGCTAATTTAACATCTTCTTTTAAGCCGTCTATGTCATTGACATCGGTAAAGGGGGTATCATAAGCTTCTTTGTTATAGGCTTTAGCGGCAATAGAAATCATATTTCTCGCAAACAAAATTTCTTCGCCCTGTTTTGTTCTCTTAATGGACATATTCGTTGTATAATCTTCGGCGCCAAATAGTACCCCAATAACTCTATCCATTTTCACTATTTCTTTGACTTGTAATAAAGCATAGGGTGTTTCAATAATAGGAATTAATTGTATTTCTTTTTTAAGCTGTCGTGTTTGTTCTAATTCTTTAATTTGATTGGTAATATATTCAATTGCTCCGTGTGTCGCGTTTGGAATCATAAAAGCGTCAACATAATCATAACTTAAGGCTTCTAAGTCCATCTTTAAAAACGGTGTTTCCATCCCGTTAATTCTTACAATCACTTGACAATTTAAAAGGTTTAACTGTTCTAAATAGGTTTTAACCAAATCTCTTGCTGCGTCTTTATGTTCCATTAGAACCGAATCTTCTAAATCAAAAATAACCGCATCTGCACCATATAAATCACTGTTTTGAATCATAGACGGGTTATTGCCTGGAATGAACAGTAAACTTCTACTCATCGCTATTTTCCAAACGTTTAAGTGCGGTAACTAAACGAGAAACTATCACAAAATCAACAGCCCCTTTATCTTCACATAAAACGTAGATATCTTTGATGTTTTGTCTTTCTAAAGTGTCTAATATTAAATTTTTAATATGATCACCATATAGTTCATAAACAATACTTTTTACTTCTATCGTGTTGCCTTGTTGTTTACGAACCGTTATCCTACAATCACAACTTTCAACTGATCCAGCTTGGCTTTCTTTCATACTTTCACTCCTTTTACATTTATTTTATTCTATTGGCTAACTTAATAGTTCGAACCATTTCGTTATAACAAATCATATAGCCTTCATCTACACCCATTCCAGGTTTAGCTAATATTTGTTTGGCTTCACATGCGACCGCAATTTGGGTTGTCACTTGAGTTGAGATATTGGTTTCATTACAAGTGCCTCCACAATATGCCCCAATGCCTTTTTCCTTACAATATAATAAGGCTTCGACTGTATTACTAACACTTCCTAAATCCGGTGTTTTAACTTGAATCATATGACCTGCCCTAACATCAGCAAATAGCTTAATATCTTCTAAGGTATTGCACCATTCATCAGCCACTAATTCTAAAGTAGAGCCTGATTCATCCAAACCTTTGGTTAGTTTTGCTAACATATTTAAGGTGTCTTCTTGATTCCCTAAATCGACTGGTCCTTCTATTCTTAATTGATAAGGTTTTGCTGTTTCTTCAAGTTTAAGTAAATATTTTAACATATTATCATAATCATTATTAAAAATAGTATCTAATGAACCATAGACATCTAAATGAAGAATTGGGGTATAAGACCCATTATGAAATTGCATAATTCGATGTTTTAACCAAATAATATAATCGACTAATTTTTCACCATTTTGGCCTACTTTTGTTTCAGCATTATTGAATAAACCATGAGAGATAACAGGCACACGTTTCATAATCATTTTATCGGTGTTGTTATATCTATCATCGCCTGATTGAGAGAATATATCTACTGGTTGATAATTAGGTACACGAATATCATATTCTTTTCTAATCACTTCTGCCATGGTTGTTTGATTTTTTAAAGCGGTCGCATGTAAAAAAGCTTGACTCAACCCGTAACGAATCGCTGTATGTAATCTTTTGTTCTGAATTAATAGATGGTCAAAATGTTCTGCGTTTCTTTTAAAACTATCAACATTTAAACCAATTAATAGGGGTCTTATTTCTTTTTCTAGAAAAGGAATATATTTGTCAGCTAAAAACAATTCATCTCTTCCGCCAACACCACTGTATTGAACTGCAGCACAGTCACCGATTGCGACTTGACCACTACTTAATATGAATTGAATAGAAACCGATTCACCTGCTTGTCTTATATTGGTAAATCCTTTTGTAACAGGTTTTCCAAATATAAAGTTCCCATCAACTTCTGCCAATCCTGATTTAATGGCCTTCTGGTCATCAAAGTAAAATCCCGTAAACCCTTTTGTAAAAACAACATCAACTATTTTCATATTTATTTCTCCTTTATCCCTCTACCAACCAGTGATCCATTGGATACTGCGTAAATGTCATCAATCGTCATTTGAAAAGATATCTCTCTATTTTCAAATTGTGCACGTTCTTCTAATTTCTTTTTGTGAAACATTTTGATAGAATCATTCAAACCTAAATTCCCAAAATCCAAGATTCTAATACAGCCTTCATTATCTCTAGCTGGCATAATTTTACCTTGATTAAATTTTGAGGGTGCGAATGGGATATCTAAGATACCCATTTCAAATGCCTTAACTGTACCAATCGCTAAGTCACCATCACCTAACCGGTAAACATGATACAAGATACTATCGACTTCTTTTTTAATTTGATTAATTTCATCGGTTAACGTATCATTATCTTCGTATTTTTGATCTTTTAACATTTTGGTGATATATTTAGAGATTCTAATCCCAGTAGCATTGGCTTCTTTTGTTGGAACCCCCACCGATTCTAAAGGTGTTTTTGTTATCATCTTAGTCGCTTTCGCAAGTGCGGCAACGGTTGAACTAAAAGCGATTAATCCGGTTGCTTCTAATTCATCAGTAGGAAATCCACCCATCCACTGGTGAAAGACAGTCGTTACTAAAACATCCTGATAGCCGTATTTTCTTAAGTAGTAATTGGTTTGTTCTTCTAAAGCTCTCATTGCGGCCACATCTTGAATAATGTTGCCCCCCATTCCATAGCCAACTGTAATATTTTTTACCCCTTGTTCAGCCGCTAATAACGCTTCAATAATGGCCACTGAATTTGAGATACAAGGGGGTACTAATGTGCCTGTTAAAGGTCCATAGGGTTCTCTATTAATTGAGACACCATTTTCTTCATAAAAACCGACTAATCTATCACAATATTGCCAATAATAAATCGTATCTTCTAAACTAACATTTTTAGCATAAGGTAAGTTATAAGAAATACCCCCACCTTCATTTGAAGTCCATCCTGCTGCATGGATTATTTCCGATAACAATCTTGCATCAGGTGTTCCATGCCTTGCTTGAAGTGGGACATTAACACTATCTAATACCTCCATACAACCACCAACACCATAATTAATCGCCGGAAATCCGTTTAACATTGAACGGTTTTGAGCCTTACTTTCCTCTATTCCGTGTTCAACTTCTTCATATCGGTTTTGTCTCGTATAGGAATCAATTGTTGAAGGAAGAAAATCAGCACCGGCCGCTTCTAAAAACTGAAGTAATTCGATATGTTTATCTAAAAGCGCAACCCCTGCTCTTGGTTGAATCAGTGTCCTTCCATAGGTTTTTGCATCAGCTAATTTCTTCGCAAAATTCTTATGATCGGGAATACTTTTTAAGTGTTTAATTGCTTGATCTAAATTAAGTTTTTCATCAAAGCCTGTTTTCCAACCACTTAAGACTTCTTTTCTTACAGCTAAGAATTGTTCTAGTGGCCATTTTTTATTTTGTATCATCTGTTATCAGTTTGATCCTTTTCTTCATAATTTTTAAAGCCAACAGCGGATTGATGGTTGAAAGTAACCCCATGGCATATAATATATAGTCTGAATCAATATAATAAGAAGCATTCTTAGGCCTTAAATCAAAGATATCTTGATATGTTGAAGATGCTTTCATTAAAATTTCTTTTTGATAGGATGAGTTAATAATTGGGCCACCTGTCCCAATAATAGAGGTCACACGCAATAAACTTTTACCGGTTTGATAATACACCATGCCTAAAGAGGTGTAGTAAGGTTCTAATTTTCCAGCATGTCTTTTAACACTTGCTTCGACACAACTTTCCGCCAGTGCTTTATCAACCAAATAATCTAGTTCAGTCTTAGGAACAAACTCCGGGTTCAAGAATCTTTTTCTTGCCTCTGTTTTTAAATTAATTCCTTTTTGCTTTAAGGCAAGAAGGGTTTCCTCATTAACTTGCTTAAATGCGCCTTCTGCTGAATATCTAACCCCTAAATCACCTTCAACTGTCCGTTTTTGATAGGGTTCAGTTAAACCTTTCATCATGACATCAATTCTTGTCGGATAACCAAAAGTCATGGAATAAACATCTGTCGTTGCCCCACCAACATCCACTAAAATAAGTTCACCTATTCCGGGCTCATCTAATAACCCATGTGATAATAAATCACAAGCTCTTAAAACGGCTTCCGGTGTTGGTAAGATGACCTTACCCATTTTACGCTCAATCTTATTAATCCCTTTAGCAGAAACAATGCGCTTTAAAAAAATCTGATGGATTGTTTCTTTAGCGCCTTTCATATTTAGTATATTTAATTTACTCATTACATTTTCTGTAATGTAATACTCAATTCCGTTTTTGGAAAATATCTCTTCTGCATAACTATCTAAGGCTTTATTACCAGCATAAATAATCGGAATGGTTAGTTTAGCGTTGCCAAGTACTTCGATGTTATGCTGAACCATCTCCGTGTTACCACCATCGGTTCCTCCAGACAATAAAATAATATCAATATTATTATTTTTAATTATATTGATATCTTCTTGGGTTAGTTTATATGAAAATACTAAGTCTACTTTTGCACCAGCTCCCATACAAGTTCTTTTACTCGCCTCTACGGTTAGTTCTGGTACTAATCCAATGGCTGCCATCTTCAATCCACCAGCTGCACTAGAACAAGCTATCATTTGATCAAAAGTAATTTTCTTTCCTAATTTAATATAAAGTTCATCTAGGGCATTTTCAAATCCGTCTCTTATGTCTTGCTCAACCGTTGAAAAGCTTTTAGATGTTCCTATAATGTCTTGTTTTTCTAGATCAACAGCACATAACTTTGTAAATGTTGAACCAAAATCAACCAGCAAGATATTCTGCATCGTTACGCTCCTATATCCGCTTTGATTTGAGGAATGACGGTTTCAATCGGGGTTGAAGGTGGAAAGACACGATTGAATCCCATTTGTTTAAACCGTGCTTCAACTTCAGTAAAATCTTGTTTCCCCACAACAATATTTCCCCCTACATATAAAATTATATTATCTAAGCCAGATTCAATACATTTTTCACGCATCCCACGACAGTCCAATTCACCATGGCCATAGAGTGAAGAAATAAGTATCATACTAGCGCCTGATTCAATTGCGGCATTGATAAAGTCTTCTTGAGTGGATAAAACGCCTACATTAACCACATTAAAACCTTCTTTTGTTAATGTGTAATCAATGATTTTGTTACCAACAGCGTGGACATCTGCCCCAATAACGCCAATCACAATTGTTTTCAAATAATCCCTCCTAAAAACTGAAAGCCCTTACAAGATTATTATAGTCCTAAAACAGATATTTTACAACCATTAAAAGGGATTTAAATTCGATTATTAAACGCCTTTAAAAAGAAAAAAAGCACGAATCAAATTGTGAATATAATTTGAACTGTGCTTTAAATTTATTTGCGAATTATTTCTTTAAAATCTGCCTTAAAGTTTAAATATCTTCCTAAGACAAAAAAGTAATCTGATAACCTGTTAATGTATTTTATGACATGCAGGTTTATCTCAGTACTGACCAATAGACGTTCTATCTTTCTTACTTGTGTTTTAATTAACTGTGCTTTTATACTTGAAGGTATTCCATCATAAGTAATAAAGTGCTTTAACTTTGGTAATTCTTCTTCCATTTGGTTAATTTTACTTTCTAAAAAAAGTACATCACTATCTAAAACGTCCAATTTTAAACTATTGTTAATATCGATAACAATCGTGGCAATTTTAAATAAAACTGAATCAATCTGTTTTAAATCACTGATTAATGCTTCTGGAATATTGGATTGATTCAACTCAGCCATTCTTACTGCTAGTTCATCTAACTCACCAACAATTTGAATTAATAAATCATTCTTTAATACTCTTTTTCCAATCAGATCAGTTTCGCCTTGATCCCCTTTTTTAGTGTAAATTTTCATCAGAATAACCTCAACACATCATTAAATGTTATATAAACGAATAGCACCATCAATAAGATGAAAAATATGTTATTTACAATATTATCAACGTTTCTAGGGATTCTCTTTTTTGAGATTGCTTCAATTGAAATAAATAAGATTCTCCCACCATCTAAAGCAGGGATAGGCAATAAATTCATAATACCAATGTTCACGCTTAAGAAGGCAATGAAACCCAATAAAGCGATGAATCCTGCTTGAACATACATTCCAACAATGTTAAATATACCCACTGGTCCTGATAAATCGTTAACCCCGATTTGTTCGCTACCGCCAAACAACAAGCCTAATACTTGAATCACTTGCATAAAAGAATTTCCTGTGGCAGTAAATGGATAAGTTATCATGTGAATAAAGTCAAATCCATATTCTGGTGAAACACCAATTAAAACTTGATAAGCTTGTACCCCTTGGCTATTTAAGACTTTATGTTCCCATACTTGAATAAACTCTGTTTTTGGTTCCCCTTCTCTTAAGAAATCTACTCTTAACGAACCACCCTTTAACAAAGGCATAATATCTAATAGATCATCCCAATTATCAATCGGATAAGTTATCTCGTTATAGACTACTGATGTAATAACATCATTGGTTTGAAGAATATCTATGGTTTTACCAAATGAAGTGCCTATGATAGCGCCAGAATTACCCGTTTTAGCCCCTTGTTCTGTAAAGTTTGAAATACCTAATTGGTTAATATCAACCCTTAAATCTAGGGTGATATTTTCCACTGTACCACTTTCTTTTCTTTCAACACCAACGATAACTGCTTCAACACTGTCAAGATCATTAATCAAATCGCCTATTGATGTCCAGTTCGTAATGGTGATCCCATTAAGACTAACGATTTTATCGCCCACATTAATTTGTTCAATTTGAGCTGGGGACCCGTTAACAAGACTGCCAACGACATTTGTATTTTGAGGTTTACCAGTAAACGCTGCAACGATTAAAAATAATAATAAAGCTAGTAAGAAATTCATCGCTGGTCCAGCGATTAAGGTTAATAACTTCGGAACATATTTTTTTGACTCAAAACATCTATCATAAGGTGCTATTTGTAATTCTTGTTTTACTGAAATTTTGTAAAAAGCATCCTCTAAGATATCATACCGTTCTAATTGTCCCTCAACATAACCCTCTAAAAATAACCCTGTTTTATGTTCATCATAGATTTCAAAATCAGAGACACGCATGGTTTTTTCTCGTTCTAATGACTTGTCCAAGATAATCTCTTTGATTTTGCCATCTTTAAAGTTTAAACCAACCGTCTGATCTTCTTTAACCATTTCCGTAGAAACCGCTTCACCTGCCATGGAAACAAAACCACCAATCGGAATTGCCCTTACGGCAAACACGGTTTCTTTACCTTTTTTCTTATAGATAGCTGGTCCCATCCCGATTGAATATTCAAAACATAAAATGTTTGCCTTTTTCGCAAATATTAAGTGTCCTAATTCATGAATGGCAATGATTAATCCTAAGGAAAAAACAAATGCCAATAAATTAATTATAAAATCCATATTTTTCTAAAACCTTCCTTTTTGTCGATTTATCCGTTTCTAAAATTTCATCTAAATTAGGATAAGTGATCTTACTATTAAAACTGTTTAACGCTTCTATGACGATGGTTTCAATCTCTAAAAATGAGATTTTACCTTCTAAAAACAATTGAACGGCAATTTCATTTGCAGCGTTCATCACAACCGGATAAAGTCCACCTTTGATCCCTGCTTTATAGGCTATTTCTAATAAAACATACCGTTTAAAATCGATTGGTTTAAAACTTAAATTCAGATTCGTTAAATCCAAAGGCTTAATCCCCGATGGATAATGATCCGGATAAGTTAAAGCATATAAGATTGGCATTCTCATATCAGGATTCGCTAAGACCGCTTTAACCGATTCATCTTGATAGGTAACAAACCCATGAACAATTGATTCTTTATGTAAGACAGTATGAATATCTTTGTAATCTAGATTAAATAGATGGTGCGCTTCAATAACTTCTAAACCTTTATTCATCATGGTGGCACTATCAATGGTTATTTTAGAACCCATTGTCCAATTAGGATGGTTCAAGGCTTCTTTAATGGTTACATCTTTTAATGCATCTCTTGTTTTATTCCTAAATGATCCCCCACTTGCGGTAATGGTAATCGACTTAATTGATGCTTTATTTTCACCAATCATCGCATTTAAGATGGCATTATGCTCACTATCAATTGGGATCAGTTTTACTTGATGCTTTATTACAAGTTCATTTATTAAATCGCCTGCCATCACAAGCGTTTCTTTATTTGCTAAGGCAATATCTTTACCTGATTTGATTGCTTCAACCGTTGGTTTAAGACCAGCAGACCCGCTCAGTCCATTCACCAAAATTCCTTTTTTAGGGTAGTTAACTAATTCCAATAAACCTAAATCCCCAACGGTAAACTTAATGTTAGGATATTTTTTTTGATAAGGCTCTAATAAAGTTTTATCTCTTAAGGAGACGATTTCAGGTTTTAGCGTATCAATCATCGTTTGGTGTTTATCTTGATTTGAATTACCTAAAGATATCCCCACGACTTTAAATAAGTCTTCATGTTTTAATATCACATCAATTGTTTGAAGCCCAATCGTTCCAGTCGCCCCTAAAATATAAATGTTTTTCATACCGGAAAAGTCGCCTGAATGCTTATAAAGACTAAAACTAGAAACATACTAACAAATAATGCACTATCAAATCTGTCTAATACGCCGCCATGACCTGGAAAGATATTAGAAAAATCTTTAATTTCATAAGTTCTCTTAAACTTAGAAGCGACCAAATCACCGATTTGACCAAGCATACTCGCAACCAATGTTATTACGATTATAATTGGTGCTTGAGCCGCTCTTGAGAGCTCCCCTAAACTACTAAACGTCACCAATAAAGTCATGTCATTATTGGGATTAAAATAAGTGGGGAACACATCATAAAAGATTGCAAACAAAGAAGCAATAATCGTGGCGATGACTGTCCCGGCAATCGCCCCTTCCCAACTCTTTTTAGGGCTTATTTTAGGACTCATTTTATGTTTCCCAAACTTCATCCCAAACGCAAACGCAAATATATCTGTTAGTGCCGTTATTAAGAACAAATAAATAATAAATCTAACCCCCATCATTCTTAATGTCATCATTGAGGCAAACGCCATCCCCACATAAAAAATAGTTGTAAGAGACTTCCCAATTTGTTTACCAGAGTAAGTACTAATCATCACCATCATGGATAATAAAACTAAAACAACCACTAAGATACTAAAGCCAAAGTTAATGTCAAAGCTTAAAACATCATACTTATCTAAACCTAAAGTTTTACTCATTGAAAGGGTCGCATTCAAAAATACGATGATCGTTAAAACAATGGTCGTTATATAGGGAATAATATGTATTTTTGATTCTTTATTAAACATATTAAGCATTTCATAAGCTGCATAACCAGCCATTAATAACATCAAAATAAAGAAACCTATAAATAGCTCTTCTATTAAGAATAAAGGTGCGGCAACCATAAATAAAACGATTGCTGTTATAATACGTTGTTTCATTACTTTAACCCTCCAAACCGACGGTTTCTATGTTGATATATATCAATCGCTTTTAAGAGATCTTTTTCTTTAAAGGCGGGCCAGTGTTTTTTAGTAAAATAAAACTCGGCATAGCCTGCTTGATATAATAAAAAGTTGGATAATCTTTGTTCCCCTGATGTTCTTATTAACAAATCAACGGGTTGATTCACATATAAATAAGGATAAATATCTTCTTGATAAAAGGATGTTTTACCATCCGTTATCATATTTTCAATTGCTTGATTCAACTCTTCATAGAACCCATAGTCAAAAGCTAAATTTAATTGTAACCCCGTATGATGTTTGGTTTCCTCATAAAACTTATCAAACAATTCAATTAATTCGTTGGAAAACTTAGATCTTCTTCCTACTTGTTTGACAATAATATTATGTTTGTGTTTTTCAGCATTTTCTTTTTCTTGTTTATAAAGTTCTAATGGCAGCGTCATTAAATAATCAACCTCATCTTTTGGTCTGGACCAGTTTTCGGTTGAAAAAGCATATACCGTTAAATATTTTATTCCAAGTTGGTCAGCATATCTGGCTATTTTCATGATATTTTCTGCGCCAACTTGATGTCCGTATTTTCTAGGCAACCCCTTTTTTTTAGCCCAACGCCCATTACCATCCAATATAACGGCAACATGATTAGGGATATTACCTTTTTTAATTTGCTCAAGTTTCATTTCATTATTTCCTTTATTTAGATACACTTAAAAATTATACTATACTATTATACTAGAAAATAGCCTTTTTGTAAAAAGAAAAAGATGAGCCAAACGGCTCATCTGTCATTTCATATATTTTTTTAATTAAAACCAAAGAACTTTATCCATGAAAATCAAAGTTATAATATCAATAATCCATAAAACAAGCAATCCACCGGTAAATAACAAGATAATTGCAAGTACCACGCCTAATATATT
>ENA-UOOK01004011-UOOK01004011.1-fermentation-metagenome-genome-assembly--contig:-NODE-4011-length-16182-cov-3.584858_pt1 | contig 16182 bp, 14 predicted proteins | sample MGYA00245777_ERZ724023 | MGnify/ENA primary metagenome ERZ724023 (study PRJEB28704, sample SAMN03018312) | fermentation metagenome | biome: anthropogenic terrestrial biome; feature: soil; material...
TCATGAATTAAGGAATAGGTATGTATCATTTCAAGGGCACAAGCATATGGCATTACCTCATCTAGGTTACCATCCAGCATTTCACAAACTGCCAAGGATAAAATTGGTCTTAGCCTTTTGCCTCCAGCCATTAAACTATAATTCATTGCTCCATAGATAGTCTTCTCAAGGCTTCCATTTTCGTCTATTAATCCTGACAGAGCTTTATTAACCTTATCAAAAAAATATTTATATTTTATTTTAAACTCCACATTATTGTGTGGCTGATCAGATATCATCCCGAACCTCCAGTATCTTAGACTGGTTAGTTATATCACCAATAGTGAAAACTTCCTCAACTAGTTCTCCATTTCCATTATCAATGAGAATAGTCACCTTTTTCTCAATTTCATCTAGCTTTTTACCACAGTCTCGTGAAAGCTCAATGCCTCTTTGGAAATACTCAATCGACTCTTCTAGAGGTAGTTCACCTTTTTCCAACTTTTGAACAATTTCTTCCAACTCGTTTATTGATTCTTCAAAGGTTTTATTTTGTTTTTTAGCTTTACTGCTACTGCTTTTCTTTGTTTTATTTTCTTCTCCCATATCATCACTCCATAGGTTATTTAACCAATTTAGATATTTTATTTATTTATCTTAGTTTATTGTCGCTATTATTTACAAACGCCTCTATTATACCATCTTCAACATTTATCTCAATAATATCTCCTGCATTTACATCATCAACAGATTTTATTAATTTCTTATTTTTCTTAAGTTTTACTATACTATAACCTCTTGATAAAATACTTATGGGACTTAATACATCAAGTTTTCCTATTAAAAACTGCATTTTGACTTTAGCTTGATCTTTTTGTTCTAATAGCGTCACAACCATATTCCGTTCTAAATTATCAAGCCTTATTCTTTCCTGATTTATTCTATTATATGGCTGTTTAAATATAATACTTTCATTAAGTCTCCTAAGATTCATTTTATTAATGTTTATATTCTGTAATAAAGCATTTTTCAGTCGCAGCTTTAAATCAATAATTTTTTGTTTCAAAGCATGTTTTTCTGGAACAACAATTTCTGCTGCTGCCGAGGGTGTAGGAGCTCGCAAATCGGCTACAAAGTCTGCTATAGTATAATCAGTTTCATGACCTATCGCAGATATTATTGGTATTTTTGATTCAAATATACTTCTAGCCACTCGTTCTTCATTAAAAGGCCATAACTCTTCAAGAGAACCGCCCCCTCTTGCTAATATTATTATGTCAACACACTTAAATTGATTTAGACGCTTAATCGCTTTTGAAATTGAAGGAGCTGCTTGAATCCCTTGTACTGAAACAGGATACAATTTTATGTTAACGTTTTGAAACCTTCTGCTTACAACATTAATAATATCCCTGATTACTGCACCTGTCGAAGAAGTTACTACTCCGATCGACTTAGGTAGAAAAGGTAATTTCTTTTTATAGCTATTGTCAAACAATCCTTCTTCCTGTAGTTTTCTCTTAAGCTGCTCAAAAGCAAGGTAAAGACTGCCTATACCATCAGGCTGCATTTCTTCTACATATAACTGATATTGACCATCTCTCTCAAATACAGATATATAACCTCTTGCCATTACCTTAATACCATTTTCAGGAGAAAACTTCAGACCAAAAGCTTGGCCTTTAAACATTACACACTTTACGACACTTTTCTCATCCTTAAGTGTAAAATACATATGTCCTGAATAATGGTTCTTGTAATTTGAAATCTCACCTTTAATCCATATATCAGATAAGATAAGATCTCCTCCTATAACTTCTTTTATATATTTATTTACTTCTGACACAGATAAAACATGCTGCATAGTTGTCCATCTTTCATATAATTTTATGTTTAATTAGTATGCAAAATTTAACTGCAAGTGCATCTAATCATAAATTTAAACCTTAGTACTTGATTCTTCAGAAGATGCTTCTAATTTGGTTTCAGTTATTACTTTAGGTATCTTACTAAATATGCCATTTATAAAAGAACCTGATTCGTTGGAGCTGTATTTTTTTGCCATTTCCACCGCTTCATTTATAGTTACAGTATAAGGTATATCTTTTCTGAACATAATTTCATATATACCTACTCTTAATATAGCTAGATCAACTTTGGAAATTCTGTTAAGTTTCCAACCTATTGAATTTGTCTCAATAAGCTCATCAATTTCACTGATATTCATCAGTATTCCATTTACAACATCCTCAATATAAGCTCGATCCTTATCACTAAAAGAACGATGCTCAAATAATTCTTTTATTTGGTCTTCCTTATTATCCTTTTGTATTTGTATTTGATATATTAATTTCATAGCAGTCTCTCTGGATAATTTTCTTCCCATATGTACGGAACCCTCTCATCTTCTTTAGTTTGTTTTAAGGTAAGGGGACACACCTCCTTCAAGCAAAAGAGTATTCCTTTTACATTGAGGAATGTCCCCGACTTTAATCATTTATACATTCCTGGAGGAAATACCCTGTCTTTCACTTTTTCAAACATTTTACTGAAAAAGTCTTTATCCTCGCTTATTCGCTTTCCAATATAATATCCTATTGTAATACATAGTGCAATAAATACTACTTTTATAAAACCAAAAATAAGGAAGGTAATTGCAAAAACAAGGCCAATAAGACTCCCAATTATTGCCCCGCGATGTCTATAATAGTATTCCACAATAATCTTCCAATCCATACATATAACCCCCAATCTAATTAATTAATCAATTAAACTTTCAGTATTTTATTACCAACATTATTCTTTGTTAAGGCTTCCGAATATATACTCTGTACGCATACCTTTACATCTTTTACAATTATGCCTGTACTTTCTTCAACTGCATTCTTAACCTCACCTTGTATTTGCTCTGATAAAGCTGGAATGCAAACGTCAGGTAGTACTGCAACTTTAATTATCACACTGACATCCTCGTTAGATCTTGTTAATGATGCATTGATGTTTCTTATTTCATTAAACTTACCCGCTGCATTCATTATGATATTCTCTATAGTAACAAATGATATTTTCACCTCACCCATATTAGTATGTTTGCTTACATATTTTTTATCCTTATTAGTTTTTAAACCTAATACTAAAAACATTATGGCTAGCAATAAAAAGATAAGTGAAACAATAATAATAGCAACTGTCGGGTAATAGTTGCCTCCTATGCTATCATTCAAATAGTAGTATATATCTGTGAGAACATCGGTTCTTAATGCTACAATCATTGTGAGCGAAGATATAAAAATAAACAATATGGCGCATAGAACCAATAAGCATCTTGTAGCTATATTCATGATCAAAACCCTCCATTGTTCGATAATATTTGTGCAAATTACCACTAATAATATTATATTCTATTTTGAAATAAAAATAAACCCTGAAAAAACGTAATGATACATTTTTTCAGGGATACTTCTTGAAATGGAACAGGTTTCTTGACCCATCTATTTTATTCAGACATCTGTTCTAATTGTTCTTCTATATTTGTTTCCTCAATCTTTAGGTCATTATCTTTATCTTTATCTTTCTTATTGTCTTTAAGCATATCTATACCCTGAACATGTATGTTTACTTCACTTACAGCAAGCCCCGTCATTGATTCTACTGCCTTTTTAACATTCTCTTGTATGTTCCACGCAACTTCAGGGATTCTTGTTCCGTATTCAACTATAATAAAAAGATTTATTATAGCTTCACTTTCGTTAACTTCAACCTTGACACCTTTAGATAAATTTTTCATGCCAAGGGCTTCAGCAATACCTCCTGCAAATCCTCCACTCATGCTAGCTACTCCATCAATTTCAATTGCTGCAAGACCTGCAATAATTGAAACCACATCATCAGTAATTTTTACCGAACCTATTTCTCCCTGCATGTTAGTGTTTATTTCATCCATATTGCTTACCCCCGCTTTTGTTTTTACTTCCATTAAATTATATCATCTGTATGAATTATTATCAATGCTTTTCCAAATATAGGTGAAATAATTTTTGTATTTAGTTATAAACCTAATTCGCATGCATTCTCATATGAAACTTTATCTATTGATTTTTTGTCAAGTCCTGAATAAGCAAGCTTAAATACATTACCTTCCGGGTAATAGAAAGCACTATGTGTTGAAAAAAGCAACCTTTCTGCATTATATTTTTCAGACAGGAGAGAAAGTACATCCTGAGTTTCAGCACTGGAAATATCGGCATAAGCGTTATCCAGATAGTAAAGTGCCTGTTGAACATCGTTCAGATATCCGTTACTTATAATGAACTTCTGTTGTGGAAATTGAGAAAGCACTTTAACGGTTTTTATTATATCCACATCTTTAACCTTCATCAGAGGATGGTGTCTCCTTGCATCTTCTATTCTTATTTGAATTGAAATAATCAGGTTATGTTTCATTGTGTAACTAACAAGCTTTTCTAAGTTTTCCTCTGTTAAATCATACATATGGTAATTAGGCATCAGCTTTACTATTTTAACATCATTTCGTTTTACAGATAAGTCAATTATTTCTTCCCAGTTATTAAATGACAAGTCTATGACAGGCACTGGTGAGAAATACCTACTTTTATGCCTTCCTATAGTAAGTGAATTTATTTTGTCTATTTTTTCAAAAAGAGAAACATTGGCTCTCATAGGTTCTTGTTCTAGGATCGTCTCTATTGGTGAAACATAAGCTTTAACAATATTGTATTTTTCAAGTCTCTCTTTTAGAAGTTCAAGTTTGCCATATTTTAAGTAATAAAAAGCCCAATTTCCTGCCCAGGTTGAACAGTCGATTATTTTTTCAGGGCAAAAAAGCGGCATATCAACATAGTTTATTATATGATTAATATGGTTGCCTTCTTTTCCAGGTTGATTCATATGCACCCACCACCTTTTCTGAAAAACGAAATAGCATTTTTGCTTAATATTTTTTCTCTCACCAAATCATCCATATCTACAGAAAAGATTCTTCCTAGCTGCGTAGCCATTTCTCTTCCTGCAAAATCTGAACCAAAAAGTACCCTTTCCTCACCAAGCTGGCCGATAGCATACTCCAGGAATCCATCTTCAGGTTGTGATCCGGAAGTATCAATTAATACATTCTGATGTTTTTTAATATCTTGTACTCCTCTTTTCCCACAACCTGTAAGATGAGCCATCAAAATTCTAAGTTTTGGGAAACGTGTTGCAAGATCTGCAATATCTGATGCATCAGATTCATATTCATATTTTTGAACTGTCTTATACCAGGCATGGAACAATAGAGGTATGTCATATGCCTGAAGAGCATCTGCAAGCGATTCCATTCTTTTATCTCTTGCATTCATCTGAATATGAAGCTTTACTCCATTAAGAGGACCATTAACTATATACTTCTCAATCAGTTTTATATTTATACTGTTATGCAATGTAGGGTTTAACCATAGCAGTGTATAAAATTTATCTGGATATTGCGAAGTTACATTTACCAGAGCTTCTGCTGTGCTGATAGTATCCTCCCCAGTCCAGAAAAAATAGTTGCCAGGTACTTCTGGAAAAGGCACAAGGCAAACTTTATCCACGCCTGTACGTTCCATCACCTTTATCAGTCTCAGAAGCTCTGAGTTTGAGGGATCAGACTTCCTAAATGTTAAATGTGTATGACAATCAATTATCATAATCCACCTGCTTTCTTAGTAAAAATTGAGAGAGACACTTCCCAATTGTATTAAAAAAGATAAGCGTCCCTCCCTAGTGATGTATCACTAGTATATCATTTTTTAATTTGTTTATAACTCAAACAGTTATAATAATTACTTATTCCACTTATCATATGCATCTTGCATAATTTTTGTAAGTTCTTCAAGTCCCATGGAATTTACTGTTTTTACATAAGTATCCCATTGACTAAGAGGTTCCTCACCAATGATGAACTTAGCAATCATTTGCCCGACATAGTTATTTATATCATTCGATAAAAAGTTCATTCTTTCAGCTTCTTCTTGAGTGAAACGTACAGTATTTGGATAAATTGGTATCATATATGGGAAGTATTGTTTTTCACTTTCAGTTGCTTTTAGGAGTAATATTGGATCTGTGTTAGGTACTGCATCTGTTACAACCCAACCAAACCCACCAGGCATTACATGTTTGCTAATGTATTCTACTGGGTTTAAACCTTCTACTTTGGATTCTCTTGTGTAAGTTTTCCTTGATGCATCATCGAAATACCAGTTGTATTCATATATACCAAGAAAGTTTGTCAATCCGCAAAGTCCCTTTACATTGTCATCTACTGTTCTAAAGAAAACATCCGCCCATCTTATCATTGCTTCTGGATATTTGCACTTATTTGTCAATGCAAATGTTCCAGTGTATACTCCAGAAAGATGAGGTGTTACTTTTTTAACATTTATAGATGATGTTAAAGGTGAAAGTATTTCATAATTAGCAGGATCTCCGGGTGAAAGCACTGATGATAATGATATTGAACTTATTCCCATTGTTCCTTCTTTATATTTTGCAACATATTGCTGCAGAGTCTGTGTGAACATTTCATTATCAAGCAATTTTTCACTATAAAGTTTGTTCATATAGGCAAGGAAGTCTTTGAAAGCAGGTTGAACAGGATTGTAAACCACTTTATCTCCTATAATATCATGCCATGCTCCACCAGCCTGTCCACTGAATGCAGCATAAAATATATTGTTAAGAATACCATCACAGGCTGAGTTCTGTTTCCAATAAGATAATGGAATTTCATCTTGCTTATCATTTTTATTAGGATCTTTTTCTTTAAATGCCTTCAAAACATCATAAAACTCATCTACTGTTTTAGGCTTACCTTTTCCAACATTTGATAGCCAGTCCATATTTATGTAAAGAATGCTGCCAGCCATAGTTTTTGTTCTACATATATATGGCAAACTATAAATATGCCCATCACTTGCTGTTATAGCTTTCTTGATTTCAGGGTTTTCACTAAGAGTTTTCTTAATAAAAGGAGCATATTTCTCAATGTAATCTTCAAGAGGCAACAATACTCCTTGAGGACCATATGTCTCTTCATCTTGAATAACTATTCCTCCTGAATAAAATACATCAGGATAATCGCCGCTAACTAAAGCTAAATTTTTCTTTTCTAAATATCCAGTTGAAATAGGTGTGTCAAATTCAAAAGCAATGTTGGTGAGTTCTTCCATTCTCTTAAACATTTCCATTTCTTCCCATTCGCCATTTTGTGGAATTTTTCTGCCCATTAACTTAAGCGTTATCTTATCCTTCGCAATCGGGAATCCTGTTGCATTCATGTAATCAGGAGTATCTTTATCGTTATTGGTTACTGCTGTAGTACTAGTTTGCTTTGTATCCTCCTTTTTATCTTCCTGCTTATCACCTTTGGGTTCAGCTAATGTTGTATCTTTTACAACACAACCTGTCATAGTTCCTACAATAAGTGCAAAAACCACTACAAGTAACAGAAATTTTTGGAAACCTCTAATTTTCTTCATTAATCTACTACCTCCTTAAAAATTTAGATTTATATATTTCAAGGTAAGTGGATACTCCCTTTTCGCTTCCCACCTTTCATTTTTCATTATAATTTCTAGTTTGTGAAATATCCACCTTACTTTAAAACGTCTGGTAAGCGGGTCTCGTCACCGAGACCAACTCCCATAAGAACGGAGCGTGCGACTTTCACCGCATTCCGCTCAAGCAACTCTAAGCCTCATCGCTTTCGCATTTCAGCCAGTTCAGCAATTTAAAATGCTGGACTTTCACAATACGCATTTGTAATTTCTTAACGTTTCTTACACAAACGTCGTCAGGTGCACACGCATAAGCGTCCATTTGCTTTCCCTCCTTCAGAAATACTCCAAATTCTCTTGTGATGAATCACCTCGTGGAAGTCTGCGCACTTTCGTGCTAGAGCATCTGCTCCTATCCACCTAATTACAAGGTGGCATTCGCTTTCTCCACATTCCCATACCCGCACCTCATTGGCACTCGTCTAATTAAAGATTGACCTTGCGGCTACCTACTTCCCTCTTTTGGGGAAGAAGAATACGGGTTTACCACGTTTCACATAGATAACTTAACAGGCAACTTAGGTTCTATCTATCCGCCGGTAGTTCTAACATTCGTGTAATCCGAGGTTAAAGCAGATTAACTAACTGCATACCGTTTTGGTTCAAGCGTTTCAGCATCTTTCGCTTGCTAATAATCACGACGTTTATCAATAGTTCACATTACATTAACCATATTACCCACAACCTAGCTCCCTTACCACTTTAATGCTAGCAGTATCGCCTCGGCTTCGCAGCCTTAACTCAAAGGGTTTCATTGTCACAATAGCTTAATACTAAAACATTACTATTTAAGCATCTATTGCTAGATTACTCTTGACGAAACAAGAGGTTTATTATATGCTTGAAACACAGTGGTATCAAGCCTTTAAACATTTATCTATGCGACCTCGTGTCGCACCTAACCTTTTATTGCTCCAACCATTACACCTTTGACAAAATATTTTTGGAGGAATGGGTAAACCGCTAATATAGGGAGAGTTGTAATCATTATTACTGTGTATTTAATACTTGTGGATATTACTACAGTATCATCTGCCTGCATTTGATATTGGCTGATATCACTGGATATTAAAATACTTCTTAGGAAAATTTGCATAGGATATTGTCTTTTATTATTCAGATAAATAAGAGGCTTAAAATAGTTGTTCCACTGGCCCACTGCATAAAACAAGGTCATGGTAGCTATTATAGGCATGGAAACAGGAAGATATATCTGAAACAATACCTGGATGTCATTAGCACCGTCAATAATAGCAGATTCTTCAAGGCTGTCGGGCAAACTCATGAAAAATGTACGGGTAACAATTAAATTCCATATATTTATTGCTCCTGGTATAATAATTGCCCATATTTTATTATAAAAACCCAGGCTCTTTACTACGAGAAAACTAGGTATTAAACCACCGCTAAAAAGCATGGCAAATATGATAAGTTTCATATATACATTTTTACCATAAAAATTCTTCCTTGAAAGGGGGTATGCTGTAGTTATGGTTAAAATAACACTTATTGCAGTTCCTGTCACAGTGTATAAAATTGTATTCCAATATGCAAGGAGAACATTATTGTTAGAAAAAACAATTTTGTAATTGCTTAAAGTAAAACCTTTAGGAATCCACTTAATTTTATTCAACAGCACCAAATTTGGATCGCTTAAGGAGCTGACAAATATTTTCCAAAATGGGTAAAATGTTATGTACACAACTGAAAACAATATTCCTTTTTTATGTGTGTTGAAGATGATATCATTAAAATTTCCTCCTTTACCAAAGACCAGTTTCAGTAAGTTTATTACTTATTTTATTTACAGTAATAATCATAAGCAAGCCTATTAATGAATTAAACACATCTGCAGCAGTACCAAAGCTATAATTGGCACTTTCTATTCCTCTCTTATAAACATAAGTACTAATTACTTCTGAAGTGCTGATATTTAAAGGGTTTTGCATAAGGTACACAGTTTCAAAGCCAACACTTAGAATACTGCCCATTCTTAAGATAAGTACAACAACAATAGTAGGGATAATTGAAGGTATTGTAATGTGTATTATACGTTGGAATCGGTTTGCTCCATCTACAAACCCTGCATCATATAATTGAGGATCTACTCCTGATAATGCAGCAAGATATATAATTGTTCCCCATCCCATGGATCTCCATATATGAGTACTAACATAAATCGTTTTAAACCATCCCGGCTCTGCCATATAGAGAATATTACTCTTACCTGTAATACTATTTATTATATGTGCAATGGGACCAGTGTTTGGTGACAGAAAATCTGTAATTATTCCAACAATAACAACTGATGAAATAAAATGAGGCAAATAACTGACTATTTGTACAAATTTTTTGTATTTTTTGTTTTTAACTTCATTCAATAATAAAGACAATATAATTGGTACGGGAAAACCCCATATAATTAAATATATATTTAGCAGCAGTGTATTTCTTATTATCTGCCAAAATGAAGGTCCTGTGAAGAATGATGTAAAGTTCTTCAGACCTACCCATTTACTGTAGAGAAAACCATCAAAAATATCATAATTCTGAAATGCAATTACAATCCCAAACATGGGAATATATTTAAATAATACAAAATATACAGCTCCAGGTAAAAAGAGCAAGTACAAATATTTCTGCTTACATAGTATCTGACCAATACATTGTTTTTTTCCAACAGGCCTTGTTATACCCGTTATATTGGTACCATTATGAGTAAGTTGAGTAGAATTATGCCTTTTTTGCAATTAAACACCCCTCCAAAACAAAAAAATTAATATTATTAAAATATTCAGGATTACTTAGGTTTGCTTTTATTTTTATAAATATTCTAGTAGTCTTATTTTAAATTAATTCCGATCAAATTATACTTAATTAAATGTCAATCATTAAATGTCGTCAATCCATTTATTTTAGAAGATCAAATCCAAGGGTTGTTTTGCATTGAGTTAAATTATATTTTAAAGCAAACCTATATTTGTTAACGTAATTGTACCAGAGAAGATGTTTTTTATGCAATAAGCAGTAAGTGTGATTGAATATCATAAAATGTTATTACTCGTAAAACCGGGGAAAAAACTACTTGCAGTTTATGTATTCTATTTGCAATTTGTGTGTTCTGCCTGTAATTTTTTATCATAATATGATATATAGCTTATTAGCTTATTAGCTTATTATTTATTAAAGTATATACTCCGGTATTTACCCGGTGATATGCCAACTATGTTTTTAAATGAGCGCATGAAAGTTGATATGTTATTATAACCACACTTACAGCCAATATCATTTATCTGGTCTTGTGTATTTATCAGCAATTCTTTTGCTTTTTCTATTCTCACCATTGTTAAATACTCGGGGAAACTCATTCCTGTGCTGGATTTAAAAATATGGGAAATATAATTTGCAGTGATATTCATATCCAAAGCAACTTTTCCCATATAAAAGTCAGGATCATTATAGCTTTGGTAGATGTAAGCCTTAACATTTTCTATAATAGTGTTTCTTGGGGGATTTAAGCCGCTATCAAATATGTTTTTTATTCCATTAAAATAGGTTTTTATTCTATCTTCAAATTCGTTTATTGTATAAATATTATTAAGTTCAGAGAGTAGTATAATTTCTAATTGCATAATATCTTCGCTGGAAACATCTTTAGACAAAAGTAAGCTGTTCATTTCCTTATGCAAAATTGTTGAAGCCTTAATTAATTGAACATATGTAGGCTCGTTATTAAGCAAAGTTTCCACTGACTTCAGAAATTCACCTGTTGCTTCATTATACATATCATCCATAATATAACTTATTATTTCATATATTCTTAAATCTTTTGTCCTTATGTTAGATTCCCTGGAGCAGCACAAATCATATAAAACAATTTCACTCAGACTTGATATAGACCTGCAGTTAATAATATCAAGAGTATTCTTATAGCACTTTGAAATCTCAAAAATATTATCTGTTTGTCTGCCTATACCAATCGTCAAACGTATAGCCTTTATGTGGGAATTAAAGAAATTGATTACTGAATCACAAATACTGCTTAGCTCGGTTATGTCGTTATCGTTATTCATTCCAACGATGATAGCGGAAATTTCAAGGTCAATTTCTACAGAGTATGCCTGAAACCTTGTATTTACAAATTCCATTACAATATTTATAACACTGTTTTTTATATCCAAATATTCTTCAATCGGAATAGTAATACTTTTGTTTTTGACATAATTTAGTACGAGCACAGTATATATCTTGTTATGAAGGTCAATATCATATTTTTCAAATTCTTCTTCAAGGTAGTGATCTTTATTATATAATCCATGTAGAAGCTTATAGATTGCATTTTGTTTTAACACCGGCATGCTATTGTCGATAAATTGCTTCATATTTATGTTTAACGTTTGAAGATAACCTATACTTTGTTTAATATACATAAATTCATTTATCTTTTTAATAGTACTTTCTGATTTGTTGAGACTGTTTAAAATATTATCTTCAATGAAAGCATCAGTATAATTGTTTTCAGGACTGTTTAGAATACTTCTTATATAGTCAATAAGTGTTTCAATCGGCCTGTACTGCCAGTTGCCTAACTTATAAGCTGCCGCAAATCCAAAAACCATAAATAAGAGCATCATATACATCATAATGTTTTTTATATATCTTGTCTGAGAAGTAATATATGTATAAGGTACAGCAGTTATATATGTCCATTTATTTAGATTGGATTTTCCTATAGTAACTGAAACAGGACCTTTGGATGTTCTAATTCTGAATTCATTTAATCCTCTATTTATTTTACTCATATTGTTCTGTATATCCTTAATACCAAGTATGCTTTCACCTATTGAAATCAGCTGTTTCCTATCTGAGTCAATAATGACTAAATTACTATTAATTTCGTTATAATTATTTCCGAAAAAATTGAAAAATGTACTATCTAATATCAGAGAAACTGTAATTCCTTGATTCTTAAAGGAAGTCAGTGGTATGGACATTATTACAAAATTTATAATTTTTGTTATTTTACCTTTGCCGTAAATAACATAGTTTTGAGATATGCTATTGACATTCTCCACATTAATTTTCTCTAAGGATGTTAATCTGTATTTTGTAGATTCTATTTGCTCGTCGCTTATGTGAAGGAGATTTTTAAAATAAGAACTGAAATATGTCATCCCTTCAGGAGAGAATAGATAGTCATTCCCTTTGAAAAATAAAATTACATCCCTTATTCCTTTATGTTTTGCTTTTATATTACCGAGAGATGAAAGCACTTTTAAATTCGGAGAATAATGAAATTTGCTTCCGATATTTACTTCATTACTGAATTTTTTGGTCGTGTCCTGTACTTCAAAGTACATAAGCTCGTTAACTATATTATTGTATTTATCGTCAATAGCTGTAATTAAATTATTAAGTAAAATATAATCTCTATTGTGTATTTCATTTTCTATGCTCCTATTGCTTAAATAGAAAATTATACTGCTAGAAGTAAGAGAAGTAAGTACTATCAATATATAAAAAAGGGCAAAATACTTTAATAAATATTCTTTTGAAAATAACCTTTTTGAAATAAGCATCTTAAGATTTTCACTTAATTTTATCATAATCTTCGTATTTTCTCCTTACGCATTCGGAATTCAAATGTTAAATTCTTTTTCATTCTTCTTTGAAAAGCATTTTATGTACCTGTTTTCGTGCTAAACTCAAAGGATCACAGGTCACCATCTTCGATTTATTAACTTGGTCAAAAACAAAAGTAGCTATCCCTTTTAAATATTTTAAATAGTTTATTGTTCAATTACCAATTTAACAATAACATACGGGTTAGCTATTAGTCAATAAAATAAAATTCTTATTATATGGAAGGTGATGATTTAATTAAAAGACAAATTATAGGTGAAGTTGGTTCTACCCTGTATTTATCACAAGTTGCATATAAGATTTGTTTGTTATATAATCAGAATATAATATAATATCTACTTAGGGAGTAAAAATTTATGAGGTATTCTTACACCCATTTTTTAAAGACTATATTCATTTTAGCTTTAATACTTGTTCTCATATTTGCACTAAACGCCTGCGAAATAGGTGAAATAAATTCTGTAAAAATTACTTTTGTTCAAAAAGAGGACGGAACAATAAATAATACCACTTCCCAATCAGAACCTATACATATGTCGGTCACACATGCAAACCCAGCACTAGATAATGGCTACTTCGACTCAGAAATTAAAAATAGAAACCTTACATTAAAATCTACTGAACATAGTTGCAATTCGATACCTGTTTTGGTCTATCACCATATATTATACAATGAGGAAATTCCCATTGAAGAAAATGAATTTGTTATATCTGTTGAAAATTTCGAGCAACAAATGAAGTTTCTTAAAGACAATAAATATATTGCAATAACCTTAAGCGAGTTAGAACGCTTTATTAAAGGAGAAATTATACTTCCAGAGAAAAGTGTTCTAATTACATTTGATGATGGTTATAAAAGTAATTGCCAATATGCATATCCAATAATGAAAGAATTTTCTTTACATGGAGTTATTTTTTTGGTAAGCCAGTGGGTGCAAAATTGCCAGCAAACTTTTGATCCAAATATGCTGCAGATTCTTGATTGGTCAGAGATCGAAAATAGCAAGGATATCTTTGAGTATGCAAGTCATACTCATAATTTACATTTTATTAATTCGGAAAAGCAAAGTCTTCTTCTTTCATCTCCACACAAAAAGATAGAGGAAGACCTCCTAAAGAGCAAGGAATTGCTCAACACTACAAGCATCGCATACCCATATGGTAAATACACTGAAGACACTATTCAAATACTCAAAAAACTCAAATTCTCCATGGCTTTTACTGTAAATGATGGCGATGTAAAACCCAATGACGACGTGTATCAGCTAAAAAGACATACAATTTACAGGAGTACTACATTAGAGCAATTCCAAAAAATAATTGGCATGGAATAGAGAATAAAAATGCCCCCCCTTACTAAGCACTTCACACTCTAACTATCATACCTTCTCTAATTTTATCTGCCACTTTCTCGCTCTTAATTATTTTCACAATTTCCAGAGCAAAATATATTGCAGTACCAGGTCCCCTTGATGTTATTATTTTGTCTGACACTACTACTGATTCTTCTGAATATACTGCATCAATTAAATAATTTTCAAACCCTGGATAACATGTTGCTGATTTCCCTTTAAGTAGTCCAAGCTTACCTAATATGCTGGGTGCAGCACAAATTGCAGCTAGCCATTTACCATTTCTATAAAACTCAAGTATTTTTTCTACCAGACCTTTATGTTTTTCAAGATATGCTGTACCTGGCATTCCTCCTGGCAATATTATCATTTCTGCTGTAGAGTAGTCGGCATCATCAAATAATAAATCAGCTATAACCTTAATATTATGGGTCCCAACTACTTCCTTTTTACCTGTTATAGACACAGTTTCCACATCAATTTTTGCTCTTCTTAATACATCAACAACTGATAATGCTTCTATTTCTTCAAATCCTTCAGCTAGATGCAAATAGATTTTCATTTTAAGCTCCATTCCTGCAAGGGCGAATTCATTTAAGTCGCACATGCAATTTATTATTTGAGACAATCATATTACTCTATATAGTATTTTATCACACTTTAGTATACATTAGTATACAATTAAACAGATGAACAGAACAAATATGCTAAATATACAATAATTTTCAACTATTCCTCCACTATGATAAAAATCTGCGACTTTAATAATTGTCTTTTTTTAGGTTGTAACTTAATTAAATTGCTTTTCATATACTAAAGTATATAAAAAGTGGAGTGTGATTTTTTTGAGAATTCATGTTGTACGCCCAGGTGAAAGTGTGTATTCTATATCGCAGCGATATCGTGTTTCACCTCAAAAGATAATTAGTGATAATGAGCTTCAAAATCCAAATGTGTTGGTAGTTGGACAAACATTAGTAATACTTGAAAGCACAATAAGGTATGTAGTCGCCCCTGGTGATTCAATATATGGTATAGCAAATCAATATGGAATAAGTATCAGTACCTTGCTTTCTGCTAATCCGCAGATAACAAATCCTGCTCAACTATATGTAGGACAGGTTATTAATATTCCTCCAACGACAATTAACTTTGGTCCTATTGAGGTTAATGGATATACATTTCCCAATATTAATAGAGATGTGTTAAGTAAAACCCTTCCTAATCTCACATATCTGAGTATATTCAGTTATCAGGTAAATTCTGATGGTAGTTTGATTGGTATACCTGATGAACCCCTTATTCAGGCGGCAAAGGCTGCAAGGGTTGCTCCTCTTATGGTAGTGACAAATATTGAGGAAGGGGGTGGCTTCAGCAGCGATATAGCACATGCTATTCTAACAAACAGCCAGGCTCAGGATAATTTTATAACTAACGTAACAAATAACCTTAAAGAAAAAGGTTATTATGGTCTTGATATAGACTTCGAGTACATTTACCCAAATGACAGGGAAAGCTATAATAATTTTTTGAGAAGAGTCACAAGCACCCTCAGACCTCTAGGTTATTCCATTACAACTGCTCTTGCTCCTAAAATCTCTGCCACACAA
>ENA-UOOK01004013-UOOK01004013.1-fermentation-metagenome-genome-assembly--contig:-NODE-4013-length-16174-cov-5.075873_pt1 | contig 16174 bp, 13 predicted proteins | sample MGYA00245777_ERZ724023 | MGnify/ENA primary metagenome ERZ724023 (study PRJEB28704, sample SAMN03018312) | fermentation metagenome | biome: anthropogenic terrestrial biome; feature: soil; material...
CACAAGAATGCTGTCTGAAGAAAACCGACCGGAGACGATGTTTCCGGTCGGTTTTGATCCGCGTCTATTTTGGGGGTCATCATTACTTAGTAAATGTGTCTGGAAAGCTAATGTTGCTCTTCCCTATCTGCCGGAAAAAATAAACCGATTTGGCTTCTTGCCTCATCCATAATGCTCATGACATCCATTGAAGCTTGATGAGTTATTATTGGCGATTCGATCTTGCCTGCCTTTATTAAATCAATGAATTCTGATGCTTCATAGTACATAGAATCCTCAAGTTGCGGTACGGAAAGATCTTCAACATCACCATCTTTATAATAAATTTTTATATTACTTGGAGTATTGATAGAATCGATAACGATATTTCCCAATTCTCCTTGAATTTCAGAGGGTAGATGGGAATTGGCAATCTTTGAGTACATAATTATTCCATCCATGTTTTCATATTGAAACAGTATGCTTCCCTGACCATCCACTCCCGATTCCAGAAGGAGTCCATTTGCTTTTAGCTTGTTAGGCTTCCCAAATAGTTGAACCAGTGGATGAATGCAATATACTCCAATATCCATTAAAGACCCGTTTGAGAGTCTGGGATCAAAAGCATTCAATACGATGCCTTCCTTATATTTATCATACCTTGAGGAGTATTGACAGTAGTTGCCGAAATATCTTCTGATCGTGCCAATTTTATGTAAATTATCCTTTATTACTTTAAAGTTGGGAAGCGCAATAGTCATGATTGCTTCCATGAAGAGCACCTTATTTTCTCTTGCGGTCTTGATCGTTTCAACCAATTCTTTTAGGTTTGAAGCCACAGCCTTTTCACATAAAACATGCTTTTTATTTTGTAATAATGTAATGGCCTGTTTACTATGGAGCGCATTGGGACTCGCTATATATACGGCATCTACACTACTGCGTTTAGCCATATCCTCAAGCTCGGTAAAAACATCCTTTACATTGTATTTATCAGCGAAAGCCTTTCCTCTCTCCTGTGTCCGCGAATAGATGGCGGTCAGTTTAAAATCCTTATGCAGTGATGCGCCTTTTATAAACTTTTCGGTGATCGTGTTTGTTCCTATGACACCAAATCTTATCATCAAAAGCCCTCCATTTGCTTGTTGCTAAAGGCGTATTGATTAGCCCGCTTATAGCAGTTTGATAGTCCAACTGGGGATTATCTAATCTCCATATTTCAGGTAGTCGCTCACGCTGGTTACCGCCCGCACACGTGAAGTGATGAAAATCAGAGCCGGGTTAGTCGACAAGCCCCGAAGTGTTTTCGAGATTGGCCAAATACCAGCTTATGGAATTTATGCAATCCCCTCAATTTGGAAAAGTTAAAGTTGCTGTTTTACATTACTATTACGAGATATAGTAACTGAGGTTTATCAGGAACCGTATACGAAACCTGTGCGTACGGTTCTATAAAAGGGAAGACCTCTGAAAAGAATTATTTCAGAGGTCAACCTCTTCGCTTTAGTGTCTATTTTTGAATCATCAGTTTTTGTCCAGGGAAGATGAGATCCGGATTCTTTAATTCTTCGGGGTTCAGTTTGATAATTTCATAAATATTTGTCCCATGCTTTCTGGCGATTTTCCAGAGAACATCACCTTTTTTTACGATATAGACCACTATTTTACTAGAATCGATCGCTTGAATTCTTCCTTCAATCTTGGGAGTTATGGCGCCTTTACTTCTGATATACTCTGCTAATATTTCATCAAGGCCACCAAGTTCTCCGGCATTTTTAGCAGGAGCAAACCAGGTATATCCATCACCACCACTGGCCATAAAGTCGTTGGTGGCTACGGTATAAGTCTGAGTGAGGATGATGGGTCTTCCATTAACCTTAACATCGGTAATTCTTTGACCAGCCGGTTTGGCTAGATCAATGATGTAAGACAAACCGCTAACATGCGGGAATGAACCGTTGGCTTCAGGATATTTAGCAGTGCCATGTTCAAGGCAAGAGATGATGTCGGCGCCTTTTATCTCTTTGACCACGACGGTGTTTCCAAAAGGAAGCACCTCTAATACTTCTTCGAGAGTAATCTCGCCACGGGCAATAGAGGCTCTGATCCCACCGCCGTTGGTGAGCGCAAGATCGGCTCCTGAGAGAATCCGCATGGCGTCGGTTAAGAGGTTACCCAGGTTTGTCTCTCCTGTCCTGACCAATTGTCTTTCACCAATAAGTTCAACAGTTGTTTCGCCGATAACGGTCCGTAAAATGTTTTCTTGACTTTTATTCTCGTCGGCAATTAACCGGAAAATTTCCGGATCTTCACTGGTATTAGCAGTTTCTTCTTTGGCAATGAGTGAGGCTCTCATTTCTATGTTGGTTGTAGTAAAGCTGACCTCGACCCGCCCTAAATTTTTATTGTATTCCCCTGCTTGCACAATTAAAGTTGGCCCTACCATTTTCCCTGTTGGTAGTCTGGTATGGCTATGACCGTCAACAATTAAGTTAATGCCACCGACTTCTTTCGCTAGTTGTTCACTAGTGTATTCACTGCCGGCATCAAGACCTAGATGAACGAGGGCAATAATAAAATCGGCTTGCTTTTTTAATTCTGTGACCATTTCAGCAGCGGCCTTACTCGGATGAATAAAGTCTAATCCTTTGGTATTATTGGGGTGAGATTTATATAAGGTCTCGGGAGTAGTTAAGCCAAAAATAGCTATTTTTTTACCGTTAACCTCTTTAATAAAGTAGGGTTGGAATAGAAACTTCCCATTCTTCTTTACATTCGCGCAGAGAATGGGGAAATTTGCTGTTTGCTCTGCTAATTCGACCAAGCGGGTATATCCATAGTTGAAATCATGGTTTCCGGGAACCATGGCATCGTAGCCGATTACATTCATTAGTTTAATCATACTTTCACCTTTCACCAAGTTAGTAAAAGTCCTACCATGAATGGTGTCACCGGCGTCTAAGAGTAAAAGATGAGGATTTTCTGCTTTAAGTTCCCTGACTAAAGTGGTCAGTTTGGGGAGTCCCATGCCGTCATAATCTCCTGGTTCGATCCGGCCATGCATATCATTAGTATGTAAGATGGTAATAGTTACCGGCGAGGATTCAGTATTGACCGTTAGGACTGAAAAAGTGAGTATGAGGCATAAAATTATTGCTAACGGGAGAAAAATTTTTTTCATAGGAAAAACCTCCTTTATAGAAAAATATTACAATAATATTATACTATTTCTTCCTTCAAAAACCTTTTTAAAATGGAATAAATTTTGTCAGCGCCGACCTCAATGATCTGGGATGGGAGATCTCGACTAATGATTTCCTCACGGTTCAATATGTTAAAAAAGATATCATGATCAGGCTATGCGGGTGTTTCTTTAAGATTGGTCTTGATAATTTCTCGAATTTGTGAGGCTAGTTCTTGAGCAGTTATCTTCTCTGGAGGAAACACCGGGGCGGCTATTACCACCTCGACCTTAGCGGGTTGGATTATGATTCCTTGTCTTTCCATCAGTTTATAGGAACCGTTGATGGTCACGGGTATAATGGGTACTTGGGCTTCAAGGGCTAATTTAAAGCTGCCAGGCTTAAAGGCGCCAAGTTGACTGCTTTTACTGCGCGTTCCTTCCGGAAAAATTACCAGGGATTGTCCAGAGGTCAGCGCTTCGGCGCCCTGCTGAATTGCTTTTAGTGATTGTCGAAGATTATCGCGTTTGATAAAAATACACTTCATAAAAGTCATCCAGGAGGAAACAAGAGGAAGTTTTTTGGTTTCCATTTTAGCAATAAAAGCCTTGGGTTTGGTGATAAACCCCAGAAGAATAGGAATATCAAAGTTTCCTTGATGGTTACTAACAAATAGCACCGGACCGGAGGAGGGTACATTTTCCCCTCCAGTAACAGCTACTTTTCCCCCGGCTAATCTTACCAGCGAACGGGCCCATTTGCCGACTTTATTAAAGAGAATCGTATTAAGCTTTGTTTCTTGACCTTTACGGGCGAGATATTTGATACGAATCAAGTCGGGGAGGGATAAAAATAAATAAAACCAGAAATAGATAAACCAAATAAGAGTACGAATCATCGGTTAACACATCCTGTTTTAATTATTGTCATCTTTGGGCTCGTTTTTTCTCAGGCTATTACAAAACGTAGCTTAGAAGATAGACTATTAAGTAATTCCCTTATATTATAATAAATCGGTGGCTCTTATCGCTTTGAGCATGGCCTTTTCGATTAATTCGTAATGGTTGACTTCTTTGAATTTAAAGTGAATTCCGCTCTCACCGGCCCTTATTCTGGTTGAGTCTTCAGAAAAGCCATGGCTTTGTCCTAGATGAAGGATTTCAGTGGAGTGTAGATCACGTAGGGTATAGGAGAGGGTAAGAGAGCAAGAGTTTGTAACTTTAACATCCAAATTTTTTGACCAAACTCGGATACTGGGTTTGGCTTCACTAATATTGATATTACTTACTTTAACAATCAGCAGCAAGTCTAAACCCAGTTGGTCCCGATAGAAATGCTCATCAGAGTAGAGATAATAAGGTCCGGAGTCTGCTAAGAGCTTTGGATTAACCACTTGTAGGTCAATACGTTTTTTTATGTAGTTAATAAGTGTCGTTTCTAAACTCGGTTCAATCGGCAGCTCATCAGTCTCAAGAATAACCCCGAGACGTCCCCCGGCATACTGACCAAGAATGCTTTCTTTGTCTTCACAACCGGAAAAGACCAGTACGGTCAAGACCAGAATGAATAAAAACAAAGATCGTCTATAATTCATATAAAACGGACCCTCCCCCAATTGAGTAATCATTTTCCTTAAGTTCCTATATTATATCGTAAATCTGGTAAAATAAAAATGTTTTTACTTTTTTAATAGGAACAAGGGGAACGATTGTTTAACCAGTTAGTTTCTGGTATTTCAAAATAAAGGGTTCAAAAGGTTAGTTCACTTCTTCGGAGAAAAAAGATATAATAGAATTGGCTGCTTAAAGACTAGTTATTGTCGGAGGGAAGTACATGAATATAGCTTTTTTTCTTACACCAAAAGAAGAAGTAGTCTGGATTGCGGAAGATTCTACGATGCGACAGGCCATTGAGAAGATGGAATATCATCGGTATACTGCGATGCCACTTGTAGATAATGAGGGTAGATATGCCGGAACGATAACAGAAGGTGATTTACTCTGGGGGTTAAAGCACACTCCGGATTTAAGATTTAAAGATACTAATAAAGTTCGGATCAAAAACATCTCCAAATATCAATATAACAAGCCGGTTTCCATTGACTCACATATCGAGGATTTAATTCCCCTGTCAATTACTCAGAATTTCATCCCCGTTGTTGATGACCATGAGAAATTTATTGGAATCGTTAAAAGAAGCACGATAATAAACTATTTATATAATAAATTAATACCTAAATCGAGTTAATGCGAGTCGAATAGCAGTAGTGAAAAGTATAAACAGATGGATAGTTGTATCGAAGTCTTGTTGCCTTAGATATCTAACTAAAATCTAATCTTAGGCTTGATTTAAAATTATGAAGAGAGGTATCTTGAGTGTTTAGGCTGTTCAAGTACTTAAAACCGTATTGGCGGGTGGCGGCGCTTGCTCCTTTGTTGATGTTGGTGGAGGTGAGCGGGGATCTAGCTCAACCGGCGATTATGGCTAAAATTGTTGATCAGGGAGTAGCCCAGGGAAATCTCACCCTTGTTTTGAAATACGGATTACTGATGGTTGGTATCGCTTCAATTGGGCTGATAGGTGGATGGGGCTGTACCATTGCTTCTAGTATCGCCAGTATGAATTTTGGCGCGGATTTACGTACTGAGACTTTTAAAAAGATTCAGGAATTTTCTTTTGCTAATCTGGACCAATTTAAGACCGAATCTTTAATTACTCGGCTGACGAATGACGTGTTGCAAATCCAGCATATGGTGTTGATGTCCCTTCGCATGATGGTGCGGGCGCCTTTCCTTTGTATAGGGAGCTTAATTATGGTATTTGCGATTAATATTAAGATGGCCTTAATCCTGGCAGTAGCGATGCCCCTCCTCTTTACGGTTGTTTTTTTGATAATTCGCAAAGGCTTTCCTCTTTTTAATCTTGTACAGGAAAAACTGGACAAAGTTAATGGTGTCATGCGCGAGAATCTTAGTGGGGCGCGGGTGATCAAAGCCTTTGTCCGTGCTGATTTTGAGAAGAAAAGGTTTGCTCAAGCTAATAACGAGCAAATTGCGATTAATATGAAGGCGTCGCGGTTAATGATTTTGATGCAACCTCTGATGATGACGATTATGAACCTTAGTATAGTGGCGGTCCTTTGGTTTGGTGGCCGACAAGTGGCTCAGGGCAGTTTGATGGTGGGGGAAATTATTGCTCTGCTCAATTATTTTAGTCGGATCTTATTCTCTTTGATGATGATTACCTTTATGCTCATGGGCGCTTCTAGGGCCAAAGTATCTGCTGATCGGATTAATGAAGTGTTAGAAACCAAGGTTGAGATTACTGATCCTCCCGACGCTTCCACGGCGCCAATTAACGAAGGTAAGGTGGTCTTCGAGGATGTTACCTTTCAATACCAAGGGGCAGGAGGCCAACCTGTTCTTAAAAAAATATGCTTGACGGCCAGTCCTGGCCAAGTGGTGGCGATTCTTGGAGCGACCGGTTCTGGAAAATCAACTTTGGTTAATCTTATCCCTCGTCTTTATGAACCAACAGCAGGGCGGATTCTGATTGATGGTCGCGATTTGAAGACCATTCAACTGCGAACCTTGAGAACAGCAGTGAGGATAGCGCTTCAAGAATCCATTTTATTTTCTGGTTCAATTAAAGATAATATTCGCTGGGGAAAAGCGGATGCTTCCGATGCGGAGGTGGTAGCCGCGGCGCAAGCCGCCCACGCTCATGATTTTATTATGAGCTTGCCGGACGGATATGAAACGCAGTTGGGACGGAGAGGAGTCAACCTCTCTGGTGGACAAAAACAACGTCTAGCGATTGCGCGCGCTATTATCAAAAAACCGTCGATTTTAATCCTGGATGACAGTACTAGCGCCGTGGATCTGAAAACCGAATATCTGATTCAGCAGTCGTTAAAGAAACTGATGAAGGAGACAACCTGTTTTATCATCGCCCAAAGAATCAGCGCCGTATTAGAAGCGGATCAGATTATTCTTTTAGAGGAAGGGAAAATTGTGGGGAGCGGAGATCATGAAGAACTGCTGCGCGTTAACCCTATTTATCAGGATATTTACCGCTCACAATTGGAAAAGGAGGGAGTGGCTAATGGTTAGGGAAAGGACGGACACGGCGGGAGAGAAAAACCGCTTCCCCTTCGGACCGGGTGGACCAGGGGGACGTCATGGAGGCAGGTTTGCTCCTGTCCGTAAACCGAAAAATACCAAAGCAACTTTAAAGCGGTTATGGGTCTATTTAAGCAAGCAAAAGTTAATCCTCTTCATCGTATTTTTGTTTGTAATGCTTAGCTCCGTTCTAGATTTGGCCGGTCCTTTCTTAATGGGTAAAGCGATCGACAATTATATTATTCCCCGGGATTTTAAGGGATTATTTTATATCATCCTTTTTGTGATGGCTATTTATCTGTTGGCTGCCGTTGGCGCCTTTGTTCAGAACTACCTAATGGTTGGGGTTTCACTGGAGACTGTTGGTAATCTACGCCGGGATCTTTTTAACAAGCTACAGACACTTCCCTTGGTTTTCTTTGATCGTCGGTCTCATGGTGAATTGATGAGCAGACTAACTAATGATGTGGATAATGTCAATAATACCCTAAACTCCAGTGTCATTTCAGCCTTCTCCAGCTTGATCATACTTACGGGTTCATTGCTGATGATGGTCTACTTGAGTCCGGTTCTTACTTTAGTCAGTTTAGTAATCATCCCGCTAATGTGGTTGCTCACCCGTAGAATAACCGCTTACACAAGAACACTTTTTTGGGAACAACAAACTGCTTTAGGAGAACTCAATGGTTTTATCGAAGAAACCCTCTCCGGACAGAAGGTGATTAAAGTCTTTACCCGTGAAGATCAATGCTTGCGGGAATTTGGGTCCTGTAATGCACATCTAAAAAGGGTTGGAATTCGCGCGCAAATTTTTACCGGTCTTATTGGCCCGTTGATGAATGTTTTGAATAACCTCAGTTTTGCCTTGGTTGTCACGGTGGGGGGGATACTCGTGATCAAAGGCTTTACTAGTGTAGGGGTGATTGTTAGTTTTGTCAGCTATATTAGATTTTTCAACCGTCCGCTTAATGAATTGGCCAATCAGGTTAATATGATTCAATCGGCGATCGCTGGGGCGGAGCGGGTGTTTGAAATCTTGGACGAAAGACCGGAAACCGAGGATGAACTCTTAACCACTAAGTTACTACAGAGGGTAAGCGGGGAAGTTGTTTTTAAAGATGTTACTTTCGGATATGAAAAAGAGAAGCCGGTCTTAAAAAACGTTAGTTTTACCGCGAAGCCCGGGCAGGTTATTGCGTTGGTGGGGCCGACTGGCGCCGGAAAGACGACGATTATCAATTTACTGTCTCGTTTTTACGAGATTGAGCATGGAGAAATCCTGCTTGACGGCTATGATCTACGTCAGATAAAAAGGGATGTTTTACGCTCTTCCTTAGGGATTGTATTACAAGATACCTATCTTTTTTCCGACTCTGTGCGGGAAAACATTCGCTATGGGAGATTAGACGCCACCGATCAAGAAGTGGAAGCCGCCGCCCGGCTGGCTAATGCGGAACAGTTTATACTGCGTCTGCCCCAAGGTTATGAGACCGTACTTACGGAGGATGGGGGAAACCTCAGTCAGGGACAAAGACAGCTGTTGGCGATTGCCCGGGCCATCCTGGCTGATCCGCGGATCCTAATTCTGGATGAGGCTACCAGTAGTGTAGATACTCGCACTGAGGCACATATTCAGAAAGCAATGCTAACATTAATGGAGGGGCGGACCAGTTTTGTGATCGCTCATCGTCTGAGCACGATTCGTAATGCTGATCATATTCTCGTCATAAATAACGGAGAAATTATTGAACGGGGTAATCATCAAGAATTACTAAAAACAAAGGGTTTTTATTATACTCTTTACAGCAGTCAGTTTCGAAAAGAGTCTTCTTTATCCAGTGGAATAGAGGAAATAACCGCTGTCAAATAACTTTGGTAAAAAGTAAAATCAAAAGAGCCTAAGGTCAGGGCTCTTTTTTGCTTGATGGTTAGAACAGCCATCTTGTACTGAAAGTTATTAGGTGACAATCACAGTTCGACGACACTTTAGTTACATTATATATTGACAAACGATGGAAAGAGTCTTATAATAAGCTTAACCGGTTAAGCACAGAATGACGAAGTAAGCGGTGGAAAGTTAAAGGACGCTACAAGCTATGGTAAGAAGCAGTATTAAGAGAGGTGTAGGATGATGAAAAGATATTTAGCGCTGTTAATATGTGTGACGCTCCTTTTTTCAATGGTTTCCTCTAGCATGGCTGCTACTGTTTTTGGAGGAGAAGTGGATTTTGGTTATGACATACACAGATCATTAACTTACGGTTATGCTAAACTGATTGCTGACAACCGGATTAATGATGGTTTAACCGCTCATATTGCCTTTGATTTTGATACTATTGAGAAACAGGGGATGTGTGATGAGGCTTGGGCTGAGTTATACAATAGGTACAGCACTGTGAGAGTCGGATATTGGCATTTTGATGTCAAGGGTGATGTGAGGGTTTTAAGTCCCGTGACGATTAGTGGACAGACGGTTACCGCTAAAGCAGAAATCCAACAAAATTGTCAGTTGCGGATCGATATTACGGTCAGCGAAGAAATTAGTTTAATGGGATTTTTAACCCAGCAACCAGCGGAGGAAGAGTTTTTGTATGCCGGCGGAGCATCTTACGAGGGTGATATCTGGGGTGCGGAGGCTATTTACATAAAGTATGATTCTTCAATTGGCGCTGACCCAGCAATAGCTGTTAATGCTTACTTAATTCCTTTCGATTCTACTAAGGCCTATCTTCATTACGGTTTAAGTCAGGATCGTTATGGCCTGGACGGTAAACCAGATGAAAATAATCCTGTCACTGAACGAAAATCCGCTATCTTTGGAATTAGTTACGATTCCTTTGACTTACCTGTTTATTTTCGGGGAGAAGTAAATCTTTATAAAGGGCTTTATGATGATGGCAATACTCCCTGGGGACTGGTTATCGGTTACAAGTTTAGAAATGGGGCCAAGCTACAATATGATCGTTATGTGCATCCCTACGGTGTAGACCATAATACCGATATTATTAAGTTGATTGTCTGTTTTTAAGGTACAGTTTTGGTATGTCCAAATAGTATCTTTTTTTTAAAACTAATTTTAACCGGTTAAGTGTATTAATTCAAATTTTAAAATCAAGTATGGGGTGAGCAATAGTGAGACGAGTGCTTTTGATTGGACTGTTACTCTTTTGTCTGTCCCCGTTGGCAACGGTTAATCGCGGGGTTGCGGAGCTGGGGTTGCAAGCGTTTGACACAAGTGAAGAGTATATTTGGCCAATGGAAGAGAAAAGCGAATTACGTTCCTTCGATTCGGATCGTTCCGGAGCTGTATTTTTGCTAGATTTTGAGAGGGTCTTTGAAGGTCGTAGTTCCTGTAAAGTGATTCCGGGCGGCGCTGAGGAGACCAAGTTGGCGGTTAAGATCACGAATATACTTGACAAGTGGAATGGTAAAAGCGCTTTGTTTCTTAACCTGTATTTACCGGAAGATCACCCGCTGAACAGCTGCTTTCTTGGGTTAGCGATGACGACGCCTGATTGGCAATGGGTTGATGGCTGTATGGCTGCAACATCGCTTGTGCCTGGCGAATGGAACAGAGTCCTCTTTAAACTAACAGATAAGATGAAATTTTTGCGCCCGCGGAGGCAGTATGCGATTTACCTTTGCTTTTGGCAGGACGAAGAAGGAATTAAAGTACCGTTACGGAAAACCGACCCCTTTTATATTGATGGCATTGGGTTGATACAATAACCGTTAAGGTGAGGTGATTCAGGATGAAAAAGAATACGACCTTGGTAGGTTTTCTATTGCTATTACTTCTATTGATGACTGGTTGTGAATCATCATCAAAGAACGATGGTTCTTCCCATATTAATTTTCTGTGGAAAATGGAGGATGAGACGGTATTTTCCAATGTAAACTGCTCACTCTACAAGGTTACGGATACAATTTATCAGTGCGACTATTCTTGGAAACTAACTCCTAGCTTAACTCCAATAGACCCGGATTATCCGGAGGTGAAGATTGAGACGACCTTTAGTCCGGCAAGGAACCCCAATACTTTTGCAAAGTGGATTGTAGCTAATCGGGTGTTTATTGATATTTATGTTTCGAGCGAGAGCAATTTAAACAGTTGCTTTGTATATGTGTGGGATGAGAAAGCTTATTTTGATCCTGATATAAAGAACGGGTGGGTTGATGGTGTGTTTTATCAGGGAGTTTTCAATAATGGCTGGAATCGGGTAGTGCTCCCCCTGACTTTTAGAATTAAGGATCTGGATGCTTCACGTCCGGAAACATATAAAATTGGTTTTGGCTTCCGGCATCTTGCCGAAGGGCAAGAAGAATTCAAACAGAACGGATATCCCTTAAACAAAGTTCCTATTTTTCTTGGTGGGATTGGCGTTTTTTAAAGTAGTCGCTCACGACTAGCTTCCAACAATCCGGCAAGGATGCTCCCGGCGCACTGGGTAAAAGCGCCGGATTTTGGGACCTACGCCCACCTGATAGTCGTAAAAGCTATCATTTACTATGAGTGACGAGCTGCGAGAGGTATTTTCTGAGTTGCGGACAGTAGCAGTGAAATATAGATTAAAGGCCCTATGATGCCTCAAAAGAGGAGGATTTTTGTTATGCGAAAGATCGTACGATTCTTTTTGCTCTTGGCTTTAGTGGCGAGCTTGTTCTGCTGGACAGTTCAGGCGGAAACCGGCAGGCCTGATGCCATTCGGAAACTACTCGCTAAGACTTCCGAAACAAGCAGAGAAGAAGTGGTTTCTCTCCTGGAGTTGAGTGACGATCAACTTTTGGAGGCCATATCCCGCAAGGCTTTTGATTATTTCTGGCTGGAGGCTAACCCTAGGAACGGGTTGATTAAGGACCGGAGCACTCCACAGTCGCCATGCAGTATTGCTGCTGTCGGCTTTGGGCTGACAGCGATTCCGGTAGCGGTTGAGCGAGGCTGGATCTCATATGCTGATGGGTATAAACGGGCGTTGACCACTCTCAAAACCTTTGCCGGAGGTAAAGTTGAAGGAAGGAAAGGTTTTTATTACCATTTTGTGGATATGCATAATGGAAAACGGGTTTGGAATTCTGAACTTTCTTCAATTGATACCGCAATTTTAATAGCCGGGGGGCTTGTTTGTGGGGAGTATTTTAAGGAGACCAGTGTTGAAAAATATGCCAATAAGTTATATGAAAAAGTTGACTGGCAGTGGATGACCAATGGGGAAGAAACTTTAACGATGGGCTGGGATCCGCTTACGGGTTTTCTTCATTCTCGCTGGAACGGCTTTAATGAAGGAATTCTTGCTGCTTTGCTGGCGATCGGCTCTCCAACTCATCCTCTTTCCCCGGAAGCCTGGCAGCAGATCTACCGTCCGGTTAAAAATGGGACCTATATCAATTTGCAGGATGAGGTGTTGTTTGTTTATCAATATCCTTTGATCTGGTTCGACTTGCGCGACAAGGAGGACTATTATGCCAATTATTGGCAGAATGCAATTGCTGCCACTAATTACAACCGATTGTTTACTACCTTTAATAAAAGTTTTGCTACTTATCAGAGGGATATTTGGGGACTGAGCGCCGGAGATGGTCCTACTGGCTATAAAGCTTATGGCGCCTTCAAAGATAAACATGACGGAACAATTATTCCCTATGCTTCTGTTGCTTCCCTGCCCTTTACAGCTGAGGAGTCGATGAAAGCAATCCGGGGAATGCTTGATAAATTTGGACCATTAGTATGGAGGAAATATGGATTTGTTAGCGGTTTTAATGTAGACCGCCAGTGGTTTTCTTCTCAACATATCGGTATAGACCAGGGAGATATGTTATTAATGATCGAAAATTACCGAACAGGAATGATCTGGGAGTATTTTATGCGGCATCCCAGCGCCCAAAAGGCTTTAAAGCTCGCCGGATTTGTCGATAGTACGTCTGAGTATGCGGTTACTCCCGCTTATGCCGTTGAATATGAAACAGCGATGCTCCTGCCTTCTCAAAAAAAGGCCGAAGCGCCCCGGGTGCGAACAACGGTGTTGATTGACGGCGATCTCTCGGAATGGCAGGGTATTCCCAGTAACTTAGTTGATGAAGACATGAATGTCCCCGATGGTAACATTACGAAAGTAGATAAAAGTAAAATGAAACTACATAGCTATTTTTATAGTCAGTGGGATGATGAGTGTCTCTATTTAGCGGCAGAGGTCACTGATGATATTATAGTGAACAACCTTTCGCCGGCGGAGCGCGGCTCATTTTACCGCTCCGATTCCATTGAGTTTTATATTGACCCCGGTAGAAGCGGGGGAGGAGCCGGTCTTTTTAAATTAGCTGTTTTACCTTTCGATACTCTTGGTAATACTCATGGCGCGCGGCATGAAGATGCCCGACCGGGACCGATTGAAGTAATGGCGCCAAAAACCAAGATTGCGGCGCGGAAAACTGCGACAGGTTATAATGTTGAAGTTTCAATTCCCTTTGAGTATTTGGGAGTTACACCCGAATCGGGGTTGGTTTTGGGGTTCTGCCATACGGTTATTAACTGTAATGACCGGGGGGCGCCCCTCGGCGCCTATGTCCGTGAAAATATGATTGCTTGGAACCACCTCCCCTCTGTTTGGAGTAATCCGGATTATTGGGGGGAGTTAGTCTTAAAATAGGGATTTTCCTATGGCTTTACTGTTGCTGCCCGGAAGGCATTGCTAAAATCTATAATAAAACAAAAAGGTAGCGTCTTCGCTACTTTAAGGGGGGTGAGGGGGCTCTTTTTTCCCAATAGGTATCGAAGGTGTTTCTCGATAAAAACTAGAGATTAGTAAAAATAAAAATGAGGTGAATAGTAATGAAAAAGAAGATTTGTGTTGCTCTGCTTTTATCTTTGGTAGCTGTTGGTATGGTGGGTTGCGGGAAAAAAAGCGAGACGCCGACACCGGTGCGGACAGACTTATGGGGTTTTGAAACAGAAGCGGAAGTGGCGGCCTTTGATAATGATAACACTGATGCCGTTCTTGCTTATGATCAAGTAACTGTTTTTAAGGGGATTGGTTCGATTAAAATTACCCCGGGTGGTAAACCGGAAACGAAGATTGCGGCAAAATTGCCTGTTTCCGCATACGATCCTTGGAAGAAAAGCAAAGTTTTTGTTGTCAATCTCTATATGGAAGAAGGGATGGATCCAGCTATTAACACAGTATTTCTCGGGATGGCCGATTTAGGTCCCGATGGCGATAGTTGGGACTGGGTGAGCGGTTCTTTTTATAAGATCAACTCGCCGGTTACGGGATGGAATAAATGCCCGATTGGATTACTGCCATCCATGAAAAATCTTGATTCCACGCATCAATATAAGTTATACATAGGTTTTTATAACGAGGATGAGATGAAAATCACAACGGCGCTGGCCAATGTCTTTTTTGTCGATGCCATCTATATTGAGTAGTGCTTAAAAGGGACATTTTCGAAAATACTGAATGGTTAATTAATTATCGGTGATAGTGATAGGAGTTTCTCAAGTTATAAGTGTGGCTTTTTTGCCACACTTATAACGTAAACCCATTCTACCCTTTGGGTTTTTATCGAACAGTTGGGAGGAGTCGATGAATGAAAAGATATTTTTCTAAAATTACCTATCCGATAATACTAATCTTAATTTTAGCGTCGTTGGTCGGATGCGGGAAAAGCACTATTCCTCAAACCCCAGACCTCCCGGTGGATCTGGTAGAGATATCGCAACGGACATTTAATTACTTTTGGGAGTTTGCCAACCTCGAGACAGGTTTGGTTTTAGATAAAACTGAAAATAATAAGACGGTGGCCAGTATTGCGGCGACCGGCTTTGGGCTGGCTGCTTTGCCTATTGGGGTAGAACAGGGATGGATCACCAGGGAACAGGGAGAAGAGCGGGCCCTTCGCACCTTAAATTCCTTTGCTACAGGAAACGTAGAGGGAAAAAATGGATTTTTCATGCACTGGGTCAATTGGGCGACAGGAGGAGGGGTATGGGACCGGGAGGTTTCCTCCATTGATACGGCATTGTTGATCGCCGGGGCAATTTTTGCCGGTGAGTATTTTGGCGGCGACATTAAAACGCTGGCTGATGAGTTGTACCGGAAGATTGATTGGGAATGGATGACGAATGGCGGAACGACTTTGAGCATGGGCTGGAAAGATGGGGGTTTTATAACCAGTCGGTGGGGGGATCGGTTTGATGAGGGTCTGTTGGCAACCTTGTTGGCGATAGGCTCACCGACTTACCCCATTTCACCCGAGGCCTGGCACGCAATTAACCGTTCGGTGACAAACACTAACAAGTATAGCGGAGCAACTCATATCGCGCTTCGAGATGAGACACTGTTTGTCTACCAGTTTCCTTTAATCTATTTTGACTTGCGAGATACCAGGGATCAGTATACTGATTACTTTGAGAATGCTATCTTAGCTACTAAATACAATAGAGATTATACCATGAATTCTGACCGTTATCGTGTTTACGGTGAGGTCTGGGGGTTGAGCGCGGAAGATCAACCTGGTGGCGGGTATAAGGCTTATGGCGCCCGGGATGGTAACAACGACTGCACTATCGCGCCTTATGCCTCCATTGCCGCCTTGCCTTTTACTCCCGAAGAAGCGTTAGCCTCCATGAAGGGAATGATCAATAAGTTCCCCAAGGTTTATGGCGAATACGGTTTTCATGCCGGATTTAATGTCACGGTCAGCCCGCAATGGTACTCCCCAAATTATATCGGGATTGACCAAGGCGATATTTTGTTGATGATTGCTAACTACCAATCAGGAATCGTGTGGGAGTATTTTATGAAGAATTCTTATGTGTTAGAGGCGGTGAAACTGGCCGGCTTTGATCGCTACCAGTAAGAGGAGCTTAGGTACGGGCTAACTTCTACTGATCAG
>ENA-UOOK01004014-UOOK01004014.1-fermentation-metagenome-genome-assembly--contig:-NODE-4014-length-16169-cov-4.684250_pt1 | contig 16169 bp, 15 predicted proteins | sample MGYA00245777_ERZ724023 | MGnify/ENA primary metagenome ERZ724023 (study PRJEB28704, sample SAMN03018312) | fermentation metagenome | biome: anthropogenic terrestrial biome; feature: soil; material...
TATTATTTACTATACTTTTATTGGAGCTCCATGACAACTATTGTGACACAGGGGGCGGCGAAGGTAATATTACCATAGGTATACCTCCCAATAATCCATGTATTTTAGAACAACATGCATATATGGAGGATACTAGATATGTCGGCAATCAAGGACCCAGATTGATTTTAAACGCTGATTTAGGACATATATACGTTAAAGATTATTAAATTAAATACCGTAACTCAAACCACGGAAAATCCCGTGGTTTTCTTATGTACCGTTTTGTTTAAAAGTCAATATACGAACTAATCCGTAAGGATTACAAAACCCAAGCAATAATACCACTAAACCACCGGGGAGCAAAAGAACCCCCAAAGGGTCTGGGGATTGGGATGCAACCCCCATATATTCAGCGGGATACCGCATGACTTATTGGGACGGCAGCATCATTTCCGACCTGAATCTCGCCGGCGCTGCCTACGGCATTCTCTATTTCTCGCCGATGTTTGGTGCAGAATTTTTCACACATCTGACGTTCCCTTATGTTTCCTTGTTAAATTAATAACAAACTCTTTTGTAAATAGCGTGTTATAATTGCCTATAATATGTGCTATTTCCACTCTTTATGTCTATATGGTATACTTAAAACGGTTATTTTGTTGTTTTCGGTATACCTCGTCTAAATTTGAAACAAGGAGGTGATCCATTATGAGCGATATGCGGCTCGTAATTGCAATTTATTACGGGAATTCGTTTATGTTCACCATAGGAGGTCCTTAATCTCTACTTTTCAATTTTGCCATAAGAGTTAAGCATGTGTTTTGTCTATATTTTTGCTTAGCCAATTCTGATAAAGGGGTGAATTCATTGGACATATCTGAACATCTGGTTGCCATTGCAATTTGGCTGCCGGTTATAGCTGCACTGCTATGCTATTGGGGACGCAGTTATAAAGCTAGAAATGTAATAGTGTTCCTGACAGGGATAGTCCTGGCAGTAGTTTCCGTAGAACTATTTATAGTAGGTCCATTTGACTATCAGCCTACCGGGATATTTGGTATTCCCTGGAATGAGATTATCACCGCAGCAGATTTTGGATTAATGGCCTTAATACTCTACATAGGTTTCAAATACCGAAACTCCTTAATAATGGTGTTAACCTTAATCCAGGTAGTATTATTAGTTTACTTTGACTTTGTCATGGGCGGCGGACATGCCGAAATAAGTCCCAACTTTGTAATCGATAATCTAGCTATCATAATGAGTTTAATAATCAATATTGTCGGTTCCCTCATTTGTATTTACGGGGTACGGTACATAGCCGAGCACGAAGAGCATCATCCGGTGCCAAAATCCAGACAGCCCCGGTTCATGTTCTGGCTGGTAATATTCCTGGCCGCAATGAACGGTCTGGTATTTTCCAATAACCTTTATTGGTTATATTTCTTCTGGGAAGTAACCACTCTGTGTTCCTTCCAGTTAATCAGCCATGACCTTACGGAAATAGCAATCAAAAATGCCTGCCGGGCCCTGTGGATGAACATGGTCGGCGGAGTAGCGTTTGCCGCAGCCATAGTATATCTATGCACTGCGGTTTCAGGCGATGCGCTGTCTATTCGTTACCTGCTGCAAACAGCAAGTAATAGTGGAGTAACCAGTGCCCTGCTATTTAGCGTAGCCCTCCTGGTATTCGCCGGGTTTACCAAGTCAGCCCAATTGCCTTTCCAGTCCTGGCTGCTGGGAGCAATGGTAGCGCCGACTCCGGTATCCGCCTTGCTGCATTCCAGTACCATGGTTAAAGCAGGTGTTTACCTGGTGGTCAGAATGGCGCCTATTTATCAGGGGACCTATTTAAGCGACCTGATAGCTGTTGCCGGCGCCTTTACCTTTTTAGCGACATCGGTCTTGGCCTGTACTCAATCCAATGCCAAGCGGGTTTTGGCCTATTCCACCATTGCCAATCTGGGTTTAATCATAGCCTGTGCCGGAATCAACACCCCGATGGCGATCAGTGCGGCCATGGCCTTAATGATATTCCATGCGGTATCCAAAGGACTGTTGTTCCTGTGTACAGGTACCATTGAGCTAAATATCGGCAGCCGTGACATTGAAGATATGGAAGGCCTCATTGACCGGATGCCGGTTACAACTAAAATTGTGGCCATAGGCGTAGTAAGCATGTTTCTGCCGCCGTTCGGAATGCTGATCGGTAAATGGGCGTCCCTGGAAGCAGCCGTGAACCTGCCGCTGGTGGCCCTTATGTTTGTTATGGCCAGTGCTGTCACCGCCCTGTTCTGGATAAAATGGCTGGGACGTCTATTAGAAGGCCGTCCCGGAGTAACTAAACCCCCGGCGGAATATCTGGCTCCGCATTATATTATTTCCCTGGGCGGACTGGCGCTGGGTGCGGTAGTTCTGGGTATATTTGCCGTACCGATAATGAACCATGTGGTTGCACCGGCCGTGCAGGCCAGCTATCAAATCACCGGCCTGATTACTTCCGGCGGCAGTATTATCGGGCAATCAGCCTTCAAAACCATCGGCTCCTTTACGGCTTGGCCGATATTTGCCGTCTTGCTGGCCATACTGGTAATTTACCGCTTAATTCCCAAACCCGATCAGAGCAGTGTCAGACGAGTATATATGTGCGGAGTAAACACCGGTGAATTTGAATCATCGGAATACTTCACCACCGGGGATACGGCAACTGAATTATGTCTTTCCAACTACTACTTCACGGCTATCAACGAAGACAAATTCAGCACGGTAATAAATATTGCAGCGATAGTGGTAATATTAATACTTCTGGGGGTGACGGTCCTGTGAGAGAATTTATAACTATTTTATTAGTAGTAATATTTGCCCCGATTCTGGGTGGTCTCTTGAACGGGCTGGATCGTAAAATTACCGCCCGGATGCAGGGAAGAGTAGGACCCCCGCTGTTACAGCCCTTTTATGATTTGTTTAAGCTCTTCGGCAAGGAAAAGATAATTGTCAACCAGCGCCAGATATTGTGGGCCATTGCCTATCTGGTGCTGATAGTTACATCGTTGACCATGTTATTCTTAGGCAGTGACCTTCTAATACTGGTCTTTGTAATGGCACTGGCGGCGATATGTTTCGTTCTGGGAGGATTCAGCTCCAAATCACCCTACAGCCATATCGGCAGCCAAAGAGAACTTTTGCAAATGTTAGCCTATGAGCCGGTGCTAATCCTTCTGGCGATTGGGGTTTATGTTACCAATGGCAGCTTTTTGATCAAAGATATTTGGACCCGGCCGGAACCGCTGCTATATTCATTGCCTTTGGTATTTGTGGCGGTACTCATAATATTAACCATTAAAATGCGGAAATCGCCTTTTGATCTGTCAACTTCACATCATGGCCATCAGGAATTGGTTAAAGGCATAACAACCGAATATTCCGGACCATATCTGGCCTTAATCGAACTGACCCACATGTATGAACTGATACTGATCCTGGGGCTGGTAACATTATTCTGGATACGGCCGTTGTGGATGGGTCTGATACTGGCATTTATATCCTTCTTTATCGAACTCGTAATAGATAATATTTGTGCCCGTATGACCTGGTCCTGGATGTTGAAAATAACCTGGATCGGCGGAATGATATTATGTCTAGTCAATATCGGCTTCAAGTTTATTTAAAGAGGTGATTAAAAGTGGGAATTATACATAAATCACAGCTGAAATCGCCCTGGTTGCTGCACTACGACGGCAGCAGCTGCAATGGGTGCGATATAGAAGTTCTGGCCTGCCTGACCCCGCTTTATGATGTGGAAAGGTTTGGCATAATCAATACCGGCAACCCCAAGCACGCTGATATTCTGCTGATAACCGGCAGTGTCAACCACCGTAACGCCAGGGTCATAAAGAACCTTTACGACCAGATGGCTGAACCCAAGATAGTAGTGGCGGTTGGTACCTGTGCCAGCACCGGCGGAGTTTTTCACAACTGCTACAACGTCCTGGGAGGCATAGACCAGGTTATTCCGGTGGATGTCTATGTCCCCGGCTGTGCCGCAAGGCCGGAAGCCATAATCGACGGAGTAGTTATGGGGTTGCAGAAATTAAAAGAAAAAACAGAGGAGGTGGCCGGATGAGCATCGAAGTGCAACAAATCACTGCCGAACAATTACTGGATGAAACTAAAAAAATGTATCAGGACGGTTACCGACTGGTTACAGCCACCTGTATTGATGAAGTGGATAATTTCAGAATAATTTATCACTACGATAAAGAAACCCGGCTGGTTAATATAGAAGTTCCGGTCCATAAGGACCAGGAAATTTACAGCATAACCGGCATCTATCTCTGCAATTTCCTGGCTGAAAACGAGATGCAGGAGCTATTTGGAGTAAAGATAAAAGATATAGCGGTTGATCTTAAAGGCCGGCTGTATATGACTGACGAATGTCAGCCGACCCCAATGGCCCGAACGGAAAAGAAAAAAGCCAAGGGGGGAGAATAATATGGCAACCAGAATAACTGCGCCTTTTGGCCCGCAACACCCCGTATTACCCGAACCCTTACACCTCAACATCACCTATGAAGATGAAAAGGTAGTAAGTGTTAGTCCGGCCATAGGTTATGTCCATCGCGGCATTGAAAAGGCCGGCGAATTGAATGAATACCCGCAAAACGTTTTCCTGGTGGAGCGGGTCTGCGGCATCTGCAGTTTTATGCACGCCATGACTTATTGCCAGGGTATTGAAGACTTGATGGACATTGAGATAACACCCCGGGCTAAATATCTGCGGGTATTTTACTCCGAATTAAGCAGAGTTCACAGCCATCTGTTATGGCTGGGCCTGCTGGCTGATGCCTTCGGCTTCGAAAGCCTGTTTATGAGATATTGGGCTATTCGTGAAAAAGTCGTCGACATGATGGAAATGACCGGCGGGCACCGGATAATACTTTCCACCTGCGCAATAGGCGGCATCAGGCGGGATATAACTGCGGAGCAAATTAAAATCGTAGAGCAAACCCTACAGGAAGTCAGACAGGAATTAGACCGGATCACCCCGGTGGTTATGAATGACTATACCGTAAAGAAACGTACGGTAGGAAAAGGCATATTAACCAAAGAAGAAGCCATAACTTACGGAGCGGTGGGTCCTGTGCTCAGAGCCAGCGGAGTTGCGCAGGATATGAGACAAACCGGCTATGCCGCTTATAGCGAAATGGGATTCGAGCCCATAGTTGAAAACGACGGAGACAGCTATGCCCGAGCCAAGGTTAGAGCCAGGGAGGCCTATCAGTCTATTGATCTGGCCCTGGAAGCTTTAGCCCGGTTACCGGAAGGAGAAGCTCTGGTAAAAGTAAAAGGCAATCCACAGGGGGAAACCATACAGCGAGTAGAACAACCCCGGGGGGAATTACTCTACTATATTAAGGCCAATGGAACCAAGAACCTGGAACGTCTGCGGATCAGGACACCGACCTTTGCTCATGTACCTTCACTTTTGAAGATGCTGCCCGGCAATGAAATGGCCGATGTGCCGGTCGTCATATTATCCATCGACCCCTGTATAAGCTGTACAGAAAGGTAGAAAGGAGGGCTTAGAATGCCGGTAATGCTGCCAACCATAATGAAAAACCTGTTTTCCAAACCGGATACCAGACTGTACCCGGTAGAGGAGAGAATTCTTTATCCCCAGGTACGGGGCCACGTTGAATTTAACAGTGACAAATGTATTTTTTGCAGTTTATGTGCCAAGCGCTGTCCGGCTGATGCTATTGAAGTAGACCGGGACAGTAAAACTTTGACCTTTCAGCCCTTCAGGTGTATTGTCTGTGCGGCCTGTGTTGAAGGTTGTCCCAAGGATGCAATTGCAGTGGTAGAGAAATGGCACGCTCCCGAATATGAGAAAACGTCTGAAGTGCACCAGGGGGCAGTGGGGTAGAAGGGGATCGGAAGATACTAAAGCATACAGGAAACATATTTTAGTCGGGGAGGATGTCCTCCCCGACTAAAATTAAATTAATTTTAGAATGCTATCAATGTATCCCTAAGCCCAAAACTATAATGCTCCCATAAGGTGAGACATACCTCGTTATAATGAGCAATAATATATGCGGAAGGAGGATATTCTATGGAGCCTATTATTTTTGAACCAATTGGAGTGATTCATTCTCCTTTTAAAAATACAGACGAAATCCCCAGGCAAAGTATCTATGCAGATAAAACGAGAGCGTTTATCGAGATAAAAGAGGATCTCCAGGAGGGCTTATACACACTTTCCGAATTTCCCTACATCATCATTCTTTTTTATTTCCACCAGGCTAAGGTTTGTACATTACAGCAGCGCTCGCGTCATGACCAAAATTTACGTGGTGTATTTGCAACCCGTTCCCCGCGCCGCCCCAATCCCATTGGTTTAACAATAGTAAAACTGATTGAGGTGAACGGGAACCGATTGGAAATCGAAGGCATTGATATGCTTGATGGTACCCCCGTGCTGGACATTAAGCCCTATAGTGCTGGATTAAACCCACCGGAAGATTAAAAGTATTTGGACTTTAAGTATAAGCAGCATTTTTGATCATCCACATCTGCCATATATTTTGCCATATATTTTAGGTATTATATATAAGTCGTTCAACCAATTAATATCAGTCAAATCGAGTCTGTGATAAATAAAATAAGTTCGTTACACAAAATCTTTTCCGCTGCCGCGAAATAATTTATTACCAGCGCAAAAGAAGGGGTATACTCTAATAAGTCTTATCTCTGCCCTTAATTTTCTTCTAGTTTACATAATGTTCATTATGAGCACCCTCAAAAATAAAAAAAACCGCCCCTCTAATAAATAAGCGGCGGATTAAAAGAGATTGAGATTGGATTAGCTAATTATAGTTTGAAAGATCTTGTATTCGGTGTAGATATGAAGTTTAAGAATGTTTCTTTCAAACCGGTTAATGACTCATTGGCACGGCAGGCTATTTTCATTTCCCATTCCAGGTTCAAGCCTGCTACTTCGATCATCTTGAGTGAGCCTTCACCAATTTCCTTTTGGACCACAGGACACGGAACCAGTGAAACCCCTTTATTTTTCATTACAGCTATTTTGATAGCATCAAAATTAGTAATTTCCATGACAATATTAAATTGTTTAAAACTACAGCCGAAGCTCTTTAAATAACTGTCAACAAAATGTCTGATGCCGGATTCCTCTTCACGGGCGATGAAAGGTTCCTTGGTTAGTTCTTCTATTGTGATAGAATCAATATCCAACCATTTACCTTTAGGGGGTACTATTAATACAACTTTGTTGGTATCAATTTTGTAAATATCAAGACCCGTGGTATCCATAATATTACCTTCGACCACAGCGATATCAATTTGCCGTTCCTGCAATTTTTGTAAAATCTCTGCTTCCGGCCCTATATCTAATCTTACATGTACATTAGGATAAATTTCTTTAAAGGTAATGATGGAGCTGGGCAATGAATAATTGCCGACCGAATAACTGGCACCTATATTAATAAATTCTTTTTTCTGACCGGTTAATTTAGCAATTTCGCTTTCCATTTCAGCATGCATTGCTAATATTTTATCACCGTATTCATAAAAAATCTTTCCGGCCTCAGTAAGGGTGACACCATTATTACCACGTTCACACAGATGTGTATTATAATTTCTTTCCAAAAGTTTTATTTGCGAACTAATCGCAGGCTGCGTAAAATTCAATATTTTAGCCGCTTTAGTAAAACTTCTGGCTTGAGCTATGGTCCGAAAAACCTCAAATTGTTCAATATTCATACAGTTTACCCATCCTATTGTTATAATGTATATAATCAACTAAGTATATAGTAACATATTTCGACAATATATAGTGTAAATAGTCGAATTTTAATAATGATTATTTTCACAATCACATATTAAATTTTTCTATATCGTTTCTATTTTGTTCTATGGAGGTAATAATTATGTATATTTTGTATGGATCTGCCAATATTTACTTACCCTATTCCAGTTCGTTGAAGGACAAGCGTAAGATAATCCAAAGTATAATAGCCAGAATAAGGAAAAGATTTAACATTTCTATCGCGGAAGTTGAGTTTAATGACCTCCGCCAGCGTGGCAAATTGGGGTTTGCTGCTGTAGCCGCCAGCTACGGTGAAGCAGAATTGTTTTTGACTTCTATTAAGGAGGTGCTGGATTTACATCTGGATGATATTGAAATTACAGATTTTGACTATAAAATATTAAGCTAACCAACTATTCTAGTATTTACTATCCATTTTTTAAAGGTTTCTCCTATTTTTTGTCGAATCTTGTTCTTGTTTACTTTTTCCCATAAGTAAAAGATTTAAAAGTAGAAAGGAACGATGTTACTTGAACAAGATATCGCATTATTTATCTTTTACCAATAAGAAGCGAATCTTATCCTTGTTGTTAACCGCCGTATTTGTCTTTGTTTTTTTAACGCCACTACAGGCGTTTGGGGCGACGCCGAGCAAAAAAGTGGTTCGCCTGGCTTCCGGTACAAAATATCAGACGAATTTATACGTAATTAAAAGCGGTAAACCTGGTCCCGTAGTTATGATTGTTGGAGGTGTCCATGGTAATGAAACTGCAGGCTATAAAGCCGCCAATAAAATAAAGGACTATTCCATTACCAAAGGCACCTTGTTAGTAATACCTGAGGCTAATAAACTGGCAATTGCACAACACCGCAGATATATTTCCAGTATGGGAGATTTAAACCGGGATTTTCCCCGCACTGCTTATGAAAGTGCCGATAATACCCTGTCAAAAGCCATCTATAATGTGGTTAAGACTTATGATGTAGACTGGCTTATGGATATGCATGAAGGCTATGATTACAGCATCAATGCTTCCACCAGTTCCGTAGGACAAACTGTGATATATTACCCTTCCACCAGTACGGCTAAAGTGGCTAAAAAGATTGCGAACACACTTAATAGTGGTATCAGCAGTTCCTCCCGGAAATTCCACTTACTTAGATATCCTATAAGCGGCAGTCTGGCTCGAAGCGCCGGTCAATTCCAAAAGGCACATAGCTTTATTTTTGAAACCTGTTCCAAACAAACTTTGGCAACCAGAATTAATCAGCAGGTAAAAGCCGCCAATTGCCTTTTGAACGAACTTAATATGAGATAATTTTAAGGTTGAATTCTAGTATTATGAATGGGGCTGGAGTTAGTGCGAGAGCTTGAGGGCCGACTACTCCGGCTCCTGTTCGTATTGCTGCGTTGTCTGGCCGAACTGCGATTAGCAATTACCGCGCTTTTATTTTTATTGGCAGAATAGTTTTTCCTTGACCTTCCTTCGATTTTCCATGTTACCTTTAAATCCAGGCCTTCATCCCAGGTAACCTTGTTTTCTATCATAGCAGGGATGACCTTTAATTCCTCCCGGTAATCGTTAAAGGTAGTGGTCCGGGATATTTCTTTCCATATCTTTGAAAACAAAGGGCGAAAATGTTCCTGATTGCCTTGATAAAAAGCCTGCAATGCCTCAGTATCATTAAGGTATACATTACTCAGTTCGAAATAATGTTCAGCTACTATTTTGGCCAGGCATAATATGGCACAGGTAATCTCAGGTGTTATCAGCCAGCTTCCGAGGGTTCGGTATTCAAAACCACCATACGGTTTTAAGCGGATATCAGCCAGATGCCCGTATTTTTTACGTCTGCGGGAGGCCGAGGCCGGATCTTCGATAAGGAAGACGATAATACCCAGATAGTTGTCCAAGGCACGTAAGAGAGCAAAATTTATAACAATATTGCTGAAATGTATATGGCCTCCAATGGAATATCCTGATAAGGGATGACTGCCGGCCACCCAGCAGACATTACGATATGGAGCAAGCTTGTTGGCACTGCTTAGGGCCGATTTTATATTATCCGTTAATTCACGCGGCGAAGTTGCGGGATTGGGCCTTACTTCAGCCACCGGTCGCTGCTGGCGGTTGGGAACTCTGATATTGTCACAACCGATTATGCCTTCACGGGGAAAAAAATCTGATGCAGCTATCATCTTGCCTGACCTGGCATTAAATAGCATAAACTCGGGGTCAGCGCCCATCTTTATTTCATTGTCCGGATTTATCCGCGGATAACCTTGATTGGTCAGCAGTACAATTTTATTTACCAGGGCATTCATATCCTTTTTTCTAAGTTCAGGTGAATCGAAGATATCCATTACTCTGATCTTCCTTTTACCGGTAAGAGCAATTGTCACCATTCCATAATCCAAACCCATTACATAAATTGTTTTCCGGGCTATTTCCGCAACTTTACCGGAATCTGCCTCCTTAATATATTTCGATGTACTATCCTTCCCCCGGACTCGAATGGAAATAGTATTCATATCAAAAATGAGTACATCGTAGTATTTAATAATAGTTTCACCTGCCCGCTGTCCGAAACTGATTCCGCTCAGTTCCAACATTTGTGACATGGTCTCCCGTTCCATACAATTCTTTATGCTTGCTTCAGAATTTAATGTTCTTTTGATACTATTTTCCGTACTTATAGAGATTTCGATAAAAGGTATGCCAAGTATGTAACTATCTTTGTGCTTCAACTCCTTTATACTTTCAGATAGCAAGTTCACTAATTTCTGACCGGCCTGGTTGTTTCTATGCAGCATAATTATATTAGGCATAGTTAATCCTCACTTAATCAATATTCTTGAAAGTAATATATTTGCAGTAATCAGTGAAATATCTGAGGTAGGCTCGTCGGATGTCAGGTTCGTCGAAGCTGGATGGTTTAGAGTTGATTTCTATTATCCATATTTTTCCATACCGGTCAATTCCTATATCTATCGACAGTACAGCCAGCGACCATCCAGGCAAATCGTCCAATATAATTGGAGCCTCTCGAGCTATGAGATGAAGTTGTTTATCGAGGGATCTCTTTGTAGTAACGGAGCTGCCGAATGTTTTTTCAATCACTTCATCATATTTTCGGGCTGAACCTCCATTGGGAATGTGAGTCACAAAACGGTCAGGGGCCGCTTCCCTAACGGCTGTACCGGTTAAGGTCCATTCACCCCTTCCGTTTTTCTGGACCTGGGTTCTTAAATCGAAAACCTTATTCTGGATCTTGGCCAGTTCAATCCCCATCTGCACCAGATAACGGGAACTGTCATCCATAATAGCTAAAAGAGCCTGGTATAGTTCTTCATAAGAATCATAATAGTGCCAGGATGGTTTGGCCGACTTAGCCAGGGCCAGCATATAGCACCCGGATGTTCTTTTTATCTTGACTATTCCTTTACCGATACTGCTATTGCGTGGTTTTAGAAATACTTCCGGATACTGCTGGAGGAATTTAAACAATTCTACACGGCTGAAGAAAACGGTAGGAGGAAGGAAATGCCTCAAGCGCGGGCTGCTCATCAGAGCATTATAAACGTCCCATTTGTCCAGGAAACGGGTATTAAATAAGTTGATTCCTAAATGTTGGAACCTGTCCAGCAATTCAACCATAGTGCGGCTGTTTTCTACATTTCTTGATCTGATACGGTTGTATACTATGTCAGGAAAAGGATACTCACCTGATACCCATTTGTGTGCGGATTCCTTATTAAAATCGAGGGTATAGCCTTTTATAGTTTGGCTGTGCCAGTTTACTCCGGTGGAATAAAACAAATAAACAAAGACACCCTTGCGCCGGGCATAGGAGACTAATTCACCCAAATAATATGTTTCTTTTCCTATCGGCAATCCTGATTTGCTATTGCGATTAGCAGTCGTTAATACCCCGACCACCGGGCCTAATTTTATCCTGGGAGGGTTTTTAATCACTTTGTAATCAAGTAACAGCTTGGCCGGCAGTAAAAGCATCTGTGCTGTTGGGTTATTAATATAGGCCAGTTTGGTTTTTTGCATGGATGTACTTAATACCTTTATCCGGTTCAGGCGTTGACCAACAGCAACCTCCACTTTTTGCCCCAGATTAAGCTCCGCTAAATCAGAATGGCTTATTCTTATGTGGGCATTTTCATCACTTGTTGTATTCATTTTTGCGCGCTCCTGTTCTGTATATATATATCATAATATGTGACTACAGATTAGCAGGTGCACTTCATGTTTATATTTTATTGCTACCAGGCAAAAAGCCCGCACCAATGCGGGCTTTCTTCTACAATAATATTCTTGCTCCGGTTTATTCCTTCCAGAATTGAGGTATCAGCATTACCAGTATGGGATATATCTCCAAACGTCCCAGCAGCATTAAAAGGCTTAATATATATTTGGCTCCATCGGATAGAAACCCAAAATTTTTGGTAGGTCCGACCAGGCCGAAGCCGGGTCCAACATTCCCCAAGCAGGTCATAACGGCCGATAGTCCGGAAACCATATCCAAATTGCATATGAACATGGCAAAGGTTCCAATTATAATGCACATTATGTACAGAAAAAAGAAAAAAGCTATATTACCGACCAGTGCTTCGCTATAGATCTTATCATCTATGCGCACGGAATAGACGGCGCGGGGATGAATCATGCGTTTTATTTCTATAGCTGCCCTCTTGCCCAGAATAAGCAGTCTTCCAAGTTTAATGCCACCGGTAGTTGAACCTGCACACCCGCCCATCAGTATTATTCCCCAGATTACTCCCTGGGCAAGCTGGGACCATTGATCATAATCGTCCGAAATAAAACCGGTGGTAGTTATGATCGATACTACCTGAAAAAAAGCTGTTCTTACAACCGGTTCAAATCCGCTATAGCTGCTTATTATTCCAATGCTGACAATAGCACTTGCACCCAAAACTATAAAAGCATATAACTTGAACTCACTGTTCCGGCGATATACTTCCAGAGTATGATTGCGTAGCGCAAAATAGTGCAGAGCAAAATTAGTTCCCGAAATAAACATAAAAACAGTAATAGTCCACTGAATGTAGGGGCTGCTAAAATAGGCCATGCTGTTATTCTTGGTGGAAAAACCGCCGGTTGACATGGCACCGAACATATGGCAAAGGGAATCAAATATATCCATGCCAAAAGCATACAATATAACTGCCATTACCGCACTGATGACAACGTAAATTTGCCATAGATTTTTAGCCGTCTGCTTTATTCGGGGAGTGACTTTAGCCGGGCTCGGCCCGGGTGATTCAGCTTTGAACATGAGGTTGGCACTCGGTCCCAGGTTGGACATAATAGCAATAAAAAGCGCTAGTATACCCATTCCTCCCAGCCACTGGGTAAGAGCACGCCACCAGAGCAGTCCTTTGGGCAAAGCTTCGACATCTCCAAATACACTGGAACCGGTAGTGGTAAAGCCAGATACCGTCTCAAAAAAGGCATCGGCAAAAGAAGGGCAATAGCCACTGAAAAGATAAGGCAGCGACCCAAAGACTGATGCAGTTAACCATCCCAGGGTGACTATAGCAAAACCTTCCCGGTAATTAATCTGATTTTCCCCTCGTTGTGTGAAGCTGGCCAGGCCACCTGCCGCGATGGTAATACCTGCCGCAGCCAGGAACCTCCAAACCTCATCTTCTCCAAAATATAAAGACCAGCCCGCCCCGGTCAACATGGCTATCCCGATTATAAGCACGATTTTGCCAAGATATCCGATAATTAGACCTGGTCTGATCAATTTCCTTTACCTCCGTTAACAAAGAGCTTTTCCACCTTATGTATGCTGCGTGATAAAGCAAAAACCAGCACCCGGTCGGAGGCATGAATCTCGCTGTCTCCATCCGGAATTATAACCTCCTCGCCCCTGACAATAGCTCCGATAACAGATCCACCCGGGAATCTGATGTCTTTTAGTTTTTTATTTACCGCCACCGAACCTGATTGGGCATAAAGTTCTATCATCTCGGCTCGTTCTTCGCCCAAGACAGTTACTGATATGATGTCACCCCGGCGAATATACTTTAATATTACTCCAGCGGTCAGAATACGGGGGTTAAGCACTACATCAATATCCAATTTTTCAATTATAGGCAAGACATCCAAGCGTTTAATTTTAGCAATGGTCTTAGAGATACCCATATTTTTGCCCATTAATGATGAAAGCAGATTTATTTTGTCATCATCAGTTACCGAGACCAGCATGTCCGCCTGCCTGACATTCTCCTGTTCCAACAAATCCATATCGCTGCCATCCCCGTTTATAACGAGACTGTGAGGAAGAGCTTCTGATATTTCCTGGGCTCTTTTCGGATCCTTTTCGATAATTTTAATGTTGACCGGGACTTTTTGATGTTCCAGCAGATGGGCCAAATAGAAACCCGTTCTGCCTCCACCCAGAATAGTTAGATGTTCCACCTTGCTATGGTATATATGAAATGTTTTTTCTACTTTGGGTATGTCCGCTGTACGCCCCATCAAATAAATGTGATCCCCGGCCTCAATTACGTCACCACCAGTGGGAATATGCATGGCATGTTGCCGATCCACCGCCACTATGTTAAAAGGAACGGCACTTTTCAATTCCTTTAATTTCTCTGCGTAAACGTCATTTAGCAAATATGCTAAATCGTAGTATTCCGCAAGTTCTTCCAGCATTTCAGGATAATACCTTGAAATGGATTGACTTAATTCCATTTTTTGTTCTTCCGTCAAATGTTTGCCTAAAACTTTTAAGCGGTTCAAAAAGTCTTTTTGTTGTGTTTGGGTAAAAGTTCTTTTTACGCTTGATAATGAACTTTCAAAACGTTCCTTTCCATCACTATCGTCATATTCGTCCAATGCTAAACGAACAAAACCACTTACGAAATTTAGTCCTACACTATTACGATAACTTTCTAAAAATCGGCTGATACTGTCTTTAAGTTTCTCAAACTCGGTTTTATTTGGAAACTGATTGTTTGTTGTCAAAACTTCAAACCATTGCTCGTAATCTTTTGGATTTTCCGCAATGTGTTGAAGAACAAAAGTTGTTTCTGAAAAAATGAAATAACTGTCAATTCGTTGCTTAAAGGTTTCACTATCTTCAAACTCTGAACACCAATCTGAAAGCGTTTTAAGCGATTGTTTTCGACTATAAGCAATGTTTTCAAAAGTCCAATTCAGCAAGTACCAAATAGCTTTTTCTAAAACCGTGTTTTGCTGAACTTTTTGTAATTCGTTTCTTACATCTGTGTTTGGTTCATATTTCGTAATGTAATCCGAAACACTTTTAATGATGTTTTTTTCGTCAAGCGAATTAAACTGAATTTCAAAATGGTTTACAAAATTAGTTGTCCAATCAGAAACAATCCCTAACAGACTTAAACGATAAATGGCTTTTTCAAGAACATCTTCTTTAATGCCTAATGCAGGGATAAATCTATTTGCATTCCAAAATATTTTCTTTGTTTTATTCTCAGCAAAGAACTCACTCTTTATGACGCTTTTAATTATTTCAAAATCTTTTTCAATATCAATTCCAAATTCACCTTTAGGCAAGTCTCTAATATGCCCATAAGAAGATAAAACTCTGTATTCAGAGCCTAAATATTTTTCTATTGTTCTTGCTTTTGTCGGACTTTCTACAATTATTAATTTCATTTGTTTATTTTTATACCGTTTATAATAGAATCATTAAGAGAAGAGACAACATCAAAAATTGTTTCATTTATGATTTCTGTATTTTCTTTTGAAAAAGGCTTTAAAACATAATCAATTAAATCTTCTTTTTGGTTACTATTTATTCCAATTCTAAATCTTATAAAATCTTGAGTTCCTATTTTTTCAATAATTGATTTTATTCCGTTATGTCCTTTAGAAGAAATATCTTTACTGATTTTAAATTCTCCTAATTTAAGATCGTTTTCGTCGTGAATTATCCAAAGATCTTCTTTTGGGATTTTGTAAAAATTCATTATTTCTCTTACCGCTAACCCAGATTCATTCATATATGTTTGAGGTTTAGCTAGAATAACATCATCTTTTTTAGAAATTAAAGCTTTTTCTTTTAATGAAAAATTAGGAAAAGAAAACCTTTCTTTAAAAAGATCGATTGTTTTAAAACCAACATTGTGTGGAGTGTTTTCGTATTTTTCTTCTGGGTTTCCAAGACCTATTATTAAAATCATACTTTCATTATACATAAAATGAGAAAAAATAAAACAATATTGCGTTTTTAAATTTAATTTTGTATAATTAATTTAATATGAAAAACAAATCTTTTACATTAATCGAATTATTAGTCGTTATCGTAATCATCGGAATACTTGCCG